>VTLG01009836.1_pt1 | contig 17870 bp, 20 predicted proteins | sample 4694571 | NCBI WGS metagenome assembly VTLG01 (sample SAMN12604809, study PRJNA352737) | marine metagenome | biome: ENVO:00000447; feature: ENVO:00000209|ENVO:00000569|ENVO:01000036; material: ENVO:00002151; isolation source: viral sequences binned using virsorter ... | reverse complement strand
TACAAAAGGTTTTTTGAGGACAAAGGCGTTGAAGCAGGTTTTAATGGCGTTAAAGACAATGTATGCTATATACACTCTACATACCTAGACAATCAAGAAAACCTCTCACAGAGCTTCCTAGAGCGTATTAAGACTATAAAGCATAATAACTTTAAAAAGTATCAGCATAGAATATTAGGCTCTTGGCTTCAAAGGGCAGATGGTGTAGTGTTTGACAATTGGAGCATAGGAGAATTTAATCCAGATGGCTTACAAACTTCTTGTGGTATGGACTTTGGGTTTAGTGTTGATCCTGATAGCTTAACAGAAGTAGCTATTGACAAAAAGAAACAAAAAATATATTTAAAAGAGCATATCTATAAGAATGGTTTGAAGTCGCAAGAACTAGCACAAATAATATTAGACAAAGTAGGCAATATGCTTATAATCGCTGATAGCAGCGAACCACGTTTAATTGCAGATTTAAAGCATTTAGGAGTTAACATTAAGCCTGTTAAAAAAGGAACTATTGAAAGTGGTATAACTCGTATGCAAGACTATCACTTAGTTATAACTCCTGAAAGCACTAACATAGCTAAAGAGCTAAACAATTATGTATTTGCTGATAAAGGAAGTAAATTATTTGTAGACAATTACAATCACGCTATTGATGGAATAAGATATAATGTTATTTATCACTTAGACAATCCTAATGCTGGTAAGTATTTTGTGCAATAGAAAAACCCCCCACCGAGAGAACGACAAAAGAAGATAATAATATAAAGTGGGGGGAGTATAAAACTAAAATGAGGTGCAAATATATAACAATAAACTAAAAAACAACAATTTCTATTATATAATATATGAAGATTAAGATTAAGAAGCAAGGCAAGGTAAAAGAGTTTAAATTAATTAGTAAATGGTCAGAAGTTAATTATACTACTTGGCTAAAACTTATTGACTTTGAAGAAGGAACGAAAACAGAAGAAGCAGAAAAAACAATAGCAGCATTATCTAACATTCCTAAAGATTTAATAAGGGAATTAGAGTTAGCAGACATTGTTGCTATTATGAGCAAAATAGCAGAGTTACAAAAAAAGCAAGATAGTTCTTTAAAACGAATAATTGAAGTAGATGGCAAGAGGTATGGATTCCACCCTAATTTAGAAGAAATAACTTTGGGAGAATGGTCAGACATAGAAACTTTTATAAAGAAAGACATGGAGAAAAACCTGCCTGATATAATGGCTATTTTATATAGACCTATTGTTGAAGAAACAGAAAGTGGTGTTTATACTATTGAAGCTTATGATGGCAATATATCTATACGAGCCGAACAGATGAAGAAGATGGCAGCAGAACAAGTGCAAAGTGCATTGGTTTTTTTTTACACTTTCGGAAAGGAGTTATCGAAGACTTTGCCATTATATTTGATGCAGAAGCTGAAGGGAATGAAGATGCAATAGCAACAGAAAGCTTTGCAGAAAAATGGGGATATTTTGGTTTAATGTATAGATTATGTAATGCTGATATATCAAAATTAGAAACAATAACTAAATTAAACATATTAGAAGCGTTTACTTGGTTAAGTTATGAAACAGATTTAAACTCGCAAAATAAAGTAAAATATGGCAGTAAGAAATAAAAGTTATAATAATATAATCAATACACTTTGTAGATTAGGAGAGTATCACGATCAAATAACAACAGTATCTGTTGGAGATATATTTGACATCAACTTAGAAAAGATGGAGAAGATGCCTTTATTACATATTAATCCAATAAGCGTAACAACAGGAGATGCCGAATTAGTTTATAACTTCCAGCTGTTTATTTGTGATTTAGTAAGTGAAAAAGAAAATTGGCAAACCTATCAAGCACAGCAATTAACTAAATTACTAGACCCTAAAAATAATGAACAGCAAGTATGGAATCAAACACTAGAAATATGCACAGATTTTATTGGAATGTTAAGACATAGTTCAAGGCAATCTTTAGCAGGAGTAAATGATATAAATGCTCCTTTATATTTTACTGAGGATCAATTTACAATAGAGCCATTCAGTGAAAGATTTGACAATTTGCTTTGCGGTTGGACATTTAACATAGGTATAAAAGTTATGAATGACTTTGACACTTGCGAAATTCCTGTAACAGATTTAGGAGCTGGATATTAATGTTTAAGTTTAAGATATGGAAAATAGAGATACAAATAATACCACCAAAAATAACAATCAAGCTATGAGCTATAATGAAGTGTATTTAAACTTAGTAGAAAAGCTAGAAGCTATAAGTATTAAGCTAAAGTCTTACACAGACTATCCTGAATCGGCTAGTAACAATGCTAAGAAAGCTATTAAGTATAAAGAAGAAAATGGCAGTAGTTGTGGAACAAGAGTAGGTTGGACAAGAGCAAGACAATTAGCAGATAGAAAACCTATTAGCAGAGATACAATAGCAAGAATGGCATCATTTAAAAGACATCAGCAGCACAAAGATGTTCCTTATTCAGAAGGATGTGGCGGTATTATGTGGGATGCTTGGGGTGGTGCTAGTGGTATTAATTGGGCAATAAATAAATTAAAACAAATAGATAAAAAATAAAATTATGGCAGATTTAACAGTAACAATTTCCGAAAGTGTAACAGTCAATGGTGCATTAAGAGGATCAACAAACACTTTAATAGTAGGAAGTATTACAGACACTTTTGAAAGGATAGTAACATGTCCTCATTCTAATACTACTACAATAGCAACATTTAATAGCAATGTATATGGTAGTGCAGGAGCTTTAGACTTAGAAAATTGTAAATATATAAGAATAACAAATCTAAGTGAAACAGCAGTAATGGATATTGCTATTGTAACAGAAAACACAAACTACCAAGTAGTAATGACAGCAGGGACAACTCATTTGTTATGTCAAGCAGATACGGCTGCAATTGCCGAAGCTGATACAACTCCTAACTTTCCTACTCTTGAAGATATTACAAGCATACAAGTAAGACCAAGATCAACTGATGATGTAGATGTAGAAATATTTGTAGCTAGTGTATAATGAAAACTGAAAATGTAGAAAGATACTTAAATAGCTTTGGTAAACAAGTTGTGAACCGAGCTAAAGGCAATTTGCAAAAATCCAAAGGGGGTGGCACTAAATTGGAATCTTCTATTAAGTTTAAAATACAGAAAGACACATCAGGATATACTGTTCAGTTCTTTATGAATAGCTATGGAACTTTTGTTGATAAAGGCGTTTCAGGAAACAATACAAAAAGAAAATATAAAGACTATCAGAATAAAACAGTATCAAGTCCTTATAGCTACACAAATAAACAACCACCACCTAACATACTTTCAAAATGGATAAGTAAAAAAGGAATAAAAGGTAGAGATAAAAAAACAGGGAGATTTATTAGCAATCTATCTTTAGCTTTTATAATGGGTAGGGCAATTAAAAGAGATGGAATACAAGGCATAAGCTTTTTTCAAAAACCTTTAGGATTAGGGATAAAGCAGTTTGGTAGTGATATTTTAAAAGCAATTAAGATTGATGTAGAAAAAGAATTAAAAAATAATATATAATGGCAGTATCAGTAATAGAGCAATTTCCAACAGGAACTTACATACCAGTAGGAATGGATATGATTTTTGTAGTTTCTAATCAAACAGCAGTAGCAAATCAAACTAGAGTTAAATTTTGTGTAGATGTTCACATAGATCAAAACGTGCCTAATCCAAGCAATAATAATAGCCTTATAGGAACGTTTAAAACAACTCCAAATAATGCAGGTGTAGGAATGTTTAATTTAAGAAACGTAGTTGAAAATTATGTTAAAGCTGATAATATGGCAGCAGAAAATAGTGCATATAAACTAACTAATACAGATGATGAAAATCCACACCCTTTGCATTTAATTGATAAATATTCAATGAATGACAATACACTTAGACTTCTTGCGTGTAAGTTTTATGTTGAATATCTTGATACAGTTGCAACCTCAGCAAATTTTAACAAAGTAGTTCCTGATACAGGTAGCGAAGTAAACTCAGCTCTTTTTGCAGTCTTCAATGGTTATTTAAAATATTCAGATGTTTTAGCAGGCGTTGTTGGTTTTAATGGTTTTGGATATGATATGTCAAGGTTTGTATTGGATAGTGATACAGATAATTTCTTAACTAATGCACCGACAACTCAATATGCTAATTATGATGATTATGGAACTTTAGCATTTTTACCTTTTACAAACGTTAAAAGAATTAAGCTATCTTATTATAATAGCTCAGGCTCTCTTTTATCATCTGAGATTGTAACTCTAAACGCAACAAATGGAGCTTTTAATACTTATGGTAATTTTTCAGGAAAAGAGATTTTATATTTTGGCTGCTTTCCTGCTAATCTAAGAAACTGGTCTACTGTTTTCAATGGCGGTAGCGTTGGCAATGCAATCATTGGTGGCCATATAGAAGTTCAAGCATTTAATACAACACCTTCACTTACGCCAGTATCAGAGATTGTTAAAATATATGTCAATTGCCCTAACCAAAAAGGTTATGAACCTATAAGACTTTGTTGGCTTAATCAATGGGGAGCTTGGGATTATTACACTTTTACTCTAAAATCAACTAAAACAATATCTACTCAGGGTTCTACTTATACACAATTACAAGGAACTTGGAACGAAAGTTTATATAAAGTAGATGGATATAAAGGCGGTAAAAAATCTTTTAGAGTCAATGCTACAGAAAATATAAAAATGAATACTGATTATGTTACAGAAAACGAAAATGTAATGTTTGAAGAATTAATTAATAGTCCTGAAATATATCAATTGCAAGGTTTTCAAACTGATGCTGCTAACTCTTTATTAAATCAATATGTAACACCTGTAAGACTTAAAACATCTAGCTTTACAAAAAAAACAGTTGGTAATGATAAGCTAATACAATACACATTTGAAGTAGAAAAGACTAAAATGCTAAGAACTCAATCTATATAATGGCCACACAATTAATATTATATCCACAAACTTTTAATGGAGAGCTTAATCCTATTTCTATAAGTGCAAATGAATTTATAGTTGATGGTAATAATTTCAATACTTTAAATACAAGTGTTACTAATGAAAACAATGTTGTTTCAACGAATTTTATTTTAACTACTTATCCTCCTACTATTCCTAATAGTTGGTATAGGTATAGATTAAACCCACCAGCAGCTGCTTATCCTACTGCGACTAATGGTAATATGATACTATCTACATCAGGAGCTTTTTCAGCTTCTTTTGCTTATCAAAAAATAACTAATTTAACTGTTGGACAATCATATACAATTTATGTTAATCCTTTAACTTCAGCAACAGGAACTTTAGGCGCTCAGGCTTATGATGGCTCAACCTCTGTTAGTAGTAATTCAATAGTGAACCCTACTTCTTCTGATATTCTTACAACTACTTTTGTAGCAAGTAATACAAGTATGACAATTATTACTAGATTTTTTGCTACTGCTACTACAAGCATAGAAATAGGATATGTTTCTGTTCTTCCTGATGGGCAAACTCCTAATATAAGCCTGTCAAATGGGCAAGTAATATGCGACCTATACGAAGATGAAACAATCCCACTAACTTTATCTGTTGATGATTTTAAAAACGCAGCAGAGCAAGTGCAGTCATACTCTAAGGCATTTGATTTGCCAGCAACTAAACGAAACAATCAAATCTTTGAAAATTTATTTGAAGTAACAAGATCAGCACAAAACAGTATTACTTTTAATCCTTATGCTAAAACTAGATGTGAATTAAAGCAAGATGGTTTTATTTTATTTGAAGGTTATTTAAGAGTATTAGACATTCAAGATAAAGAAGGAGAAATTAGTTATAATGTAAACTTGTATTCTGAAGTTATAGCTTTTGCAGACTTTTTAGGAGATAGAACTTTTAGTGATTTAGATTTTAGTGAGCTAAGTCATAATTATAACTTTAATGCAATTAGAAATAGTTGGCAAGGAAATTTACCACTTTTAAGCCCCTTATCTGTTTCTAGTTATGCTTACAGTGCTACACTAGGAGTTAATAATACAAGTGTATTACGATATCCTTTTGTAAATTGGGAAAACTCTTATACTCTTAATCCTTCTACAAACTTTCCTGTTCTACCTAATCTTGAAAGTTCATTCAGACCATTTATAAACATTAAATATATAATTCAAAACATATTTGCAGCAACTAATAATTTTACTTATACGAGTGATTTTATTGATAACGACACTGACTTTGGCAAATTGTTTATGGACTTTAATTGGGGTGCAGACAATACTCCTGCTGATGTAAATGCACAACAATACAATGGTTATTATATGCCACTTCAAGCTGATGGTAGTGCTTTAAATTATGCCAATACAACATTTACTACTCTAGCTTTAAGTTACAATATTCCTTTTGGTCAGGGGCAAACTCCTCCTAATTATAATGATGTTACAAATATAATAACTTCAACTAATGTTAATGAAACGTATAGTATAAATTATCAATATAACATAAACAATACAGACACAGTTCCAAGAACTATTGAATGTCAATGGTTGTATAACTCTACACCTATAAATAATACAGGAACAATAACTTTAGCTGCAGGAGCAGTTTATGACTTTTCTGGCACATTTAATAAAGTTATGACTACAGTTGGCGATACACTTCAAGCACAGTTTAAGGCAAGTTCAGCAGGTGTAGTAAATCAGACTGCTCTTTTAACAGGGCAGCTTTATAGTTCCGCACAAGTAGTCTTTAATGTAAGTGCAACTGCAATAACAAGTAATACAATACTTCAAACTTTAAGAGGAGAGTTAGGACAATGGGAATTTATTAAAGGAATAATGACAATGTTTAATTTAGTTTCTATGCCTGATCCTGTAAATCCTAACAACATTATTATAGAGCCTTATAAAGAGATATTTCAGCCAAGCACTGATACTGCAAATCCTAATTTCTTTGATGATAATTCAGAAGAATTAGATTGGACAGATAAAATAGATATATCACAAATTAAACTAACACCTTTAACCGACTTAAACAAAAAAACTATCTTTAAGTTTGTAGAAGATGATGATGATTATACCTTTAATGTTTACAAAAATTCTACTGAAGGACACCTATACGGAAGTGCAGTTTATGATGCAACTTTACAGGCAGGTGGTATGCAAAGTGTTTTAGATGGAGAAAAAGAAGTTGTAGCCGAGCCATTTGCCGCAACTGTCCCTAGACCTTTAAGTGCTGCTTTTACAGACTTCATAGTTCCTGCTATTTATTCACACAACACAGGAGATAATGTATCTGAAGGCTTTGACAATAGCCCAAGAATTATGTTTAATAATGGCTTTAAAACCTTAACAAGCTGCACTTATTTTGTCCCTGACCAAAATGGCGGATCAGGGGATGCTTTTGAAGATGATTTTTTGCAATTTACTCACTTATCAAATATTCCAACAGTTGCAACTACAAGAGATTTTCACTTTGGAGAATGTCAGCTTGTTCAGCCTATTGGAGCTGCTCCTGTTGATAATTTATTTCAGACTTATTGGCTACCTTATTTAGCCGAATTATATAATCCTGATACAAGAACAATGACATTGAAAGTAAATCTAAGTGCAGGAGATATAAACACATTTAAGTTTTATGATACAGTATTTATTAAGAATAGAAAATTTAGAGTAAACAGAATAGATTATAATCCAAACGAATTAGCAACAGTTGAATTTATATTAATACCATAATGGCAATACCATACATAGCAAATTCTCCAATCAAACCAGCTTTTGTAAGTAATACAGGAGTAGTTACATTTACTGATGGAACTAACAATCTAATTCCAAACCAAAAACAATGCGAAGCTTACGGATATACATACGATAAGGAATCAGGAACTTGCAAAGCTTTTACTTTTAGTCAAAATCTAAACCAAAACTTAGCAAATATTGATAATAGCTTACAAGGTTCAGGAAACATAACAGAAACAGGAACAAACAATACAACTATTATTGGAGAAAACAATACAGTAAAAGGACTATCAAGAAACAATATTATAGCAGGAGATAATAATCTAATTTCTAATAGTGTAAACAATTCATTTGTATATGGTAGGTTAGGCGAATCAACTGCTGAAAACTCAATAGTATTAGGTGGTAATGCTCCTGCTGATATATTAGGAGAAAGACAAAGCATACATCTTTTATATGGTGTTCAAAGTCTAAACGGCTCTACAATTAATAGTTATTTAAACAATATAGAAGATAGCTTTTTTACTATTCCTGACAATACTATATTTTATTTTCACGCTGATACAGTAGCAGTAAGAGTGGGTGGTTCAGGAGAAGGATCAGTTGGCGATTTTGCTGCTTGGGTAGAAAGAGGGGTAGTTGTTCAAATTGCAGAATCAGTAACAGTAAGTAGGGAAAGAGATTTAATTAAAAGCTCAGGTAGTGTTTCTAATTGGCGACCTGCAGCAAATTTTACAGGAACAAATTTTAGAATAACAGTTAGAGGGGATGCAGACCAAACAGTAGAATGGTGTAGTAACATAAGAATTACACAATTAAAAACAGGACTATAAAAGATAAGATATGGCAAATACAACAGAAACAGCAACATTTAATGTTAAATCCAACATAGGAGAAGTTGGAAAAGATGCAAAAACAGCAGCAGGAGAATTTAAAGTTATGGGTGTTTCTTTAAATAGTGTAAAAGCTGGTTTTGTTTCAGCAGGAAAATCGGCTAAACTTATGTTCGGCTCTATTAAGGCAGGACTTATTTCAACAGGGATAGGAGCTTTTGTTGTTTTAATAGCATCTTTAGTTAGCTATTTCACAAACACTAAAAGAGGTGCTGACAAATTAGCTCAGGCATTTACTGCTATGGGTGCAGTTGTTGATGTTTTAACAGATAGATTAAGTAAAGTAGGCGAAGCACTTAGTTTTGTATTTTCAGGAGAATTTAGAAAAGCAGGAGAAGCACTTAAAGGCACTTTTTCAGGAATAACTGAAGAAATAAAAAAAGAAGTTGTAGCCATGACTAATCTTAAAAGAAGAACACAAGAGTTAAGAGATGCTGATAACGAGTTTATGGTGCAAAAAGCTAAAACTAGGCAAGAAATAGAAAAAGCAAGATTAATAGCTGAAGATGAAACCAAGTCAGCACAAGAAAGGCTTGATAACCTTAAAAAAGCTTTAGAGCTTGAAGAAAAAACCACAAAAAGAGAATTAGAATTAGCTAGAGAAAGATTAGCTATACAACAAGAAGAAATGGCTTTAAGTGAAAACTCAGCAGAAGATGAAGCAAGACTAGCACAACTTAAAGTAGAATTAATAGAGAAAGAAACGGCATCTGTAAAAATGCGTAGAAGAGTTGTTACTGAAGTTAATGCTTTAGATAGAGAAATAGCTGCTGAAGCAAAGGCTAGGGCAAAAGAAAAGCAAGATATAATAGATGCCGAAAACCAAAGAATAGCAGATGAAAAAAAGAAGAAGGAAGAAGAAGAAGCTAAAGAAGCAAAAAGATTAGCTGACTTAGAAATAGCTGAAGCTAAAAGAGTTGCAGATGAAAAAATAGCCATTTTAAAAGCAGAAGAAAGTTTTAAAAAAGCAACAATTGACAAGGGTTTTGGAGCAGCAGCAGCTATGGCAGGAGAAAACGCTATTTTATCAAAAGGAGTTGCAGCAGCACAAACTATATATAACACGCAACAAGGTATAATGGCTGCTATGGGAGCAACTTCAGTAGCAGATAAGTTGTTGCCTTATCCTGTTAGGTTAGCTAACGCTATTGGAACAGGTATAATGGGAGCAGCAGCTTTAAGTAAAATTATGTCTACTAATCCAACGGCAGGGGGTGGTGCAGGGGGTGGTGGTGCAGCAGCAGGGGGATCATCAACTCCAGCCCCACAAATGATGTCAGGGGCTTTTGAATTAAGTGGTGGAGTTGAGCCTGAGCCAACACGAGCTTTTGTTGTTACAGATGATATGACTAATAGTCAAGCACAACTTGCCAATATAAGGCGTAGAGCTACAATATAAAAATCAAATAAATATTAATTTAATCTATTATATAATATGCCATGTAAAGAATGTGAAAACGGAAAAGTAAAATGGGGGAACTCAGGAGAGTGTAAATATGATTCTATCGCTGAATGTGAAGCAGCAAATAAAGACTATTACGAAAAGACTACTTCTATTGTAGAATTGGTTATTGATGATGATAGTCAGGAACTTGCTATTGATGCAATAAGTTTAGTGTCAGCACCTGCAATAGAAGAAAATATGGTTTACATGAGTAAAGCAAAAAACAACTTAACTCTAGCTAAAGTTAATGAAGAGCAAAAAAGAATTGTTAGTCCTGCTTTAATTCCCAATAAAAATATTTATCGTGTTAATCACAATACAGGAGATGAATATTATGTTTTTTTCAGCCCTGCAACAGTTAGAAAATCAAGTGAGTTATATTTAAAACATAACAATCATCACAAAGCTACTCACGAACACAATGAAAGAGTGTCAGGAGTTTTAACAACTGAAAGTTGGATAATTGAAGATCCTAAAATGGATAAGTCAAGACTTTATGGCTATAAAAATTTACCAAAAGGAACTTGGATGGTTTCTATGAAAATAAACAATTCTGATTTATGGAGCAAGATAAAAGATGGAGAATTAAAAGGATTGTCAATTGAGGGTTACTTTACTGATAAAATGGAAAAGATGTCAGAAAAAGCACCAACCGATGAAGAAATATTAAAAGCTCTTAACGAGATAATAAACGAAAATCAAACAAAGTAATTAACTTTCTATTATATTAAAAAAGAACCTATGGACTTAAAAGAACAAATATTAGTAGCACTTGGCTTAAACAAAGCCGAAGAAGAAATCAAATTAGCTTGGCAATCTAAAGGCGAAGATGGAACTATATATGTTTCAACTGCTGAAGAATTAGAATCAGGTGTAGATGTTTCTGTTTTAACAGAAGATGGCACGACAATACCGCTTCCCATCGGAACGTATCGCACCGAAGATGGTGTTAGCTTTAGAGTTGAGGAAGAAGGAGTAGTTTCTGAAGTTATGGAATCAGAAACTGAAGAGGAAGTTGAAGCTGATTATGAAGATAAAGAAGAAATGGCAGAAGCAGTAGAATTTAAGTTCCCTGAATCAGAAGCAGAAAAAGCAGATTGGGCTAAGTCTTATGAAGAAATGAAAGACAAAGTAGATAACCTAATGGATGCTATTGCGGATATTAAGGCAAGAATGGGGGAAGGGGATTCAGAAGTAGAAGAAATGGCAGAAGAAGTAGTAGAAGAAACTACTGAACCATCTACAAATCCAAAAACAATAACTACAAAAGAAGTAGTAGAATTTTCAGCAGAAGATGAATTAGAAAATCTTAAAGCTGAGAATGAAAAACTTAAAACGGAATTAGCAGCAAGTCCTGCTGATACTCCTATTAACACAAATAAATTTAGTGCTGAGAGACCTATATTAAGTAAAAAAGAATATAGTAAGCTTTCAAAACAAGAAAGATTTATATACAACTTAAACAAATAAATAATTAATTAATAAAAAAAGAAAATTATGGCTTTTTCAGTAACACAACCGAACTTCAACGGGAAGGCAGCAGGATTTTACATCTCAGCAGCTTTAAAAGAAGCGAAATCATTGGATTATTTAACAATGATAGAAAATATAAAATATAAAAGTAATGTGCAACGTATGGAAGGATCTGCTCTTGTGGTAGACAATGCGTGTAATTATGTTTCAGCAGGTAATCTTGCTTTGACAGAAAAAACTCTTACCCCAAAAAGGTTAATGATAAACCTTGACATTTGTAAGGAGGAATTAACGACATCTTGGGAGGCTTTACAAATGAGAGCTGGAGTTGATGCAACAGCACCAGCATCTTTTGATGACTATGTTATCTCTTATATGGGAGAAATTATAGCACAAGCAACAGAAGAAAGTATCTGGTCAGGAACAGCAGTAGCAGGTAAATTCAACGGCTTCTTAGGAGCAGTAACAGGTTTACTTTTACCTGGTGTAGATGGAACAGTTATTCAATCATCAGCTTCAGGAGCATATACTGCTGCTAACATTATAGCAAACTTACAAACTTTAACTGCTGATATGGCAGCTAATGTTCCTGCAATATTAGGCAAAGAAGATTTACATATTTATATGAACAATAAAACTTATGCCTTCTATGTATCAGCAGTATCTACTTTAGGATATGTTAATGCTTACAATATGAACGGAGATTATGAGCCTGTATTTGAAGGTTACAAAATTGCAGTTTGTCCTGGAATGGCAGACAACCAAGTAGTAGCTGCTCAGAAATCAAATATGTTCTTTGGGACAGATTTACTTTCAGATCAAACTCGTATATCTTTACTTGATATGAATCCTGTTTCAGGAAGTGATGTAATTAGATTGGTAGCTAGATACTCAGCAGGTGTTCAAACAGGAGTTGGAGCAGACATCGTTAGACAGTCGTAATAAACTTAATTAATAGAAGCGAGGGTGTAAAAACCCTTGCTCCTTTAACCCTTTAAAAAATAAAAATATGGCTTGCACAAATTTAACAAAAGGAAGACTGCTTGAATGTAATCGTATCGCAGGGGGGGTTAAGTTCATTTACTTCTCTGTTTATGATGAAATAACATCTTTTGCTTATGATAGTTCACACCCTTTAGAAATTGACACAATTGATTTTGGTGGCAACACTATTTATAGATATACTATGCCAACAGGAGTTGCATCTGTTACAGAAACAGTTACAGGATCAACAGAAAACGGAACTATTTTCTATGCTCCACAAGTTAATGTAATATTCAATAGACTTACAAAAGAAGACCAAAACGAAATTAAACTTTTAGGACAAACTAAGGTTAGAATATTTGCTCAATTAAATGAGCAACTAGCAAATGGTCATGATGTAATCTTAGCAATAGGAATGGAAAATGGCTTATCTTTAAATTCAGGAACTATTGAAAGTGGTGCTGCATTTGGAGATAGAAACGGTTATAGTCTTACATTTGATGGAATGGAGGCAGTTCCAATGTCAATGTTAGAAGATTATACTACTGTTCCATTTGACAATTCAGGCTTTACAAACGAAGCAGGAACGTTCCCTACTATTTCTTAATCTTATTAGTAGTTTTCATATATTCTTGATAAGAGGGCTTTTTGCCCTCTTTTCTTTTATACCAAATAAAAACAGCACTTTTCTATTATATAGTATATGATACAAGCAACAACAGAAACAAACTTTTCGGCTTACGTTCAGACTAGAGATAATACAATAGATACATCAGTAGAATTAAGCTTGATTAAACACTTGTATAAGTTTACTAATGATATGAATAGGTCAGTTCAATATGCTTATCCTGCAACAGAAACTCTTTTTGAAAGATATACAAAATCAGATTTTATTTATGATGCAACACCTGATGTATTTACAGGAAAAGTAAATTTAGAAGCAGGGTTTTGGAAGTATGAAGTTTACGAAGTTAGTTTTGCAAGACTTGTTACATTATCTGCAACTCACGCACCAGCAACAGAAGATTTTATATTTGATCCTAACGATGGTTTAAGAGGTGTTGTGCAGGGCTTAGTAACTAAAGGCAAGATGTATGTAACAGAAAAAGCAGGAACAGAAGAAGTTGCTTACTCTCAAAACGGAAGAAGCGTTGTATCTATAACAATAGTATCAGGTGGTGCAGGATATACTTCAGCACCTACTTTAACAATAACAGGTGGCAGTCCTATAACAACTGCTACTGCTACTTGCACAGTTAGCGGAGGTGCAATAGATTCAGTAACAATAACAAACGCTGGTAATGGTTACACTTCTACACCTGTAATAAGTATGTCAGGGGGCGGATTTACAACAGAAGGACAATTAGTAGCAAGTATTCAAGAAACAAATTATATATATACAGGATAAAAAATTAAAAAATTATGGCAATAGAAAATGTGCAACAACTCTTAACAGAGCAATTAGGAAAAAATAGATGTGATGTAATAGCAACAACTGCTATGTCAGGAAAAGATTATTATGCAATCCACTTTCCTGTTGAAAGTGTAATAGCTTCAATAACCGCTTCAAATGTTCAAACAGGAACAGGTAGTGCTATCTCTAATCTTCATACGACAATGGCAGCGGGAACGACATTATTTCTTGCAGTTTCGGCAATAACTTTAACAAGTGGTGTAGCTATTTGTTATTATGACCAAGTAATATAATGCAAATTTTAAAGTTAGGAAATTCTTTAGGAGGTTCTAATAGACCTTATGGAGCTTGGACACCAACAGATGAAGAAAGTCTAGAGGCATGGTATCAAAATGATGTTGGAATAACTTTAAATGGTTCTGATGTTTCTAGGTGGAGTGATAGTTCTAGTAATAGCCACGATATGGTTCAAGCAACTGCAACAGAGCAGCCTGCTTTCTCAGCAGGAGTTTTAACTTTTGTAAGTGCAGATACAGAAAACCTACAAACAACAAGTCAAATTGAATTATCAGGAGATTTTACAATAGGTATTAGAGTAAAACCTACAATAGCAGCAGCAGGAACTTTTTTAGCAGATAACACTACTACGAAAGAGTTGTTTAAATATGAAAGTGCCACAAGAATTAAAGTAAAAATAGATTCAGCTAATGTTAATTTAGATTTAGATTCAGGAACTTTTGGAGATGACTATATAGTTATAACTAGAGTTTCTAATGTTTTAAATTTGTGGCAAAACGGAAGGCAACAAACAGGATCAACTCCAACGGCAGCAGGAACTTCTGATATTGATGCTATTGGTGTAAGAGCAACAGATGTAGATTCTTTTGATGGAGAAATAGAAGAAATACAAATATACAGTTCATCTAGTTCAAAATTAACTGATAATATAAATTCAAGACTATCTGGAATATAAAATAAAAACTATGAAAGACAATATTATTTCAATCAACTTAGAAACTGCAACTGCACCAATAATACAAGAAGTTCGTGGGCGAGATTATATAGAATACGGAACAGATGATTGGAGAAACCTATATCCTCAGTTTCTTATTGATTTGTATTATAATTCTTCTACACATAGTGCGATTATAAAACAGACTGCTGAAATGATTGCAGGAGAAGATTTAATAGTTGCTGATGAAGGTGTTAATTTAGAAGCTTATGTTAAGTTAAAGAAATTTATGCGTAACGCTAACTCTAAAGAAAGCTTACATCAAGTAATTAAAAAAGTAGCATTTGATTTTAAGCTTCAAGGTGCTTACGCTTTACATATTGTATGGAATAGAGAAAGAACAGAAATTGCTGAGGTTTATCACGTTCCTGTTGAAAGAGTAAGAGCAGGGCGACCTAATGAGCTAGGACAGGTAGACACCTACTTTATTAGTGCTGATTGGAGTAATATAAGAACACATAAACCTTATCCTATTGCAGCCTTTAATGTAAATGATAGGACTTCAGGAAGTCAATTATTATATACAGGTTCTTATAGTCCTAATATGGATATATACCACACTCCTGACTATCTTGCTGGTTGTAATTGGGCTTTAGTAGATCAAAGAGTAGCTGAGTTTCATCTTAATAATATAGAAAACGGTTTTAGCGGTAGTTACTTTATATCTTTTGCAAACGGAATACCTACTGCTGAAGAACGTAGGCAAATAGAACAAAGTTTAGCTGAGAAATTCACAGGTGCTAAAAACTCAGGAAAGTTTATATTAACTTTTTCAGATGATAAGACTAGAACTCCTGAGATTACACCTATAAGCGTATCTGATCAGGATAAACAATTTTTAGCACTTCAGGAGCTTCTCGTTCAAAATATCTGTTCCGCACACAGAATTACGAGCAAAACATTATTAGGAATTGATAGCACTAATGGGTTCTCCTCAAACACTGATGAATTAGTAAACGCTGCAAACTTTTATCAAAATTCTGTTATTAGAGGTTTTCAATTAAATATCTTAGATACTTTGCAAACTATATTCTCAGTAAACAATATGGATTTAGAAGTAGAGTTTGTTCAGTTAAAACCTATAACTATTCAATATGATAGTAAAACATTAAGAGAAGTTGTAACACAAGATGAAATTAGAAAGGATATTGGCTTACCACCTTTAAAGGAAGATGAAGCAACAGTTGAGCAAGAAGTAAAAATGGCTAAAGTCGGCATGATTGATGGGCAGCCTGTATTTAGCACAATAGAAGAAGCTAAAGCTCACGCAAAGACTTTAGGCTGTAGTGGGTATCACGAACACGAATACGAAGGCAGAACGGCTTATATGGCTTGTGAAGGGCATAGTGAAGCTACTGAAATGAAAGTAGAAAAAACTGAACTAGAATCTTTTATTGAAGAATTTGGAGAAGATATTCCTGAAGGTTGGGAAATGATAGATGAAGAAGTTGTAGATGGAGAACACCAAGATTTTGACTTTGAAGCTGAATTAAATAAAGTAGCAAGTGAAAAATTTGATTTTGTTTCAACAGGTAGAGCAACACCTAATACAAGAAGTGAGCAAGATGGATTAAACAAAAAAGGAAATGCTTTTTATAAAGTAAGATATGTTTATACAAAAAACAATTCTCTAAGTCAAGAAGGAGAAACAAGGAGCTTCTGTAAATTAATGATGGCTTCTAATAAAATTTATAGAAAAGAAAACATAATTAGTATGGGTAGTAAAGCAGTAAATCCAGGTTGGGGACCTAGAGGTGCTAATACTTATTCTATTTGGCTTTATAAAGGTGGAGGTAATTGTCATCATTATTGGAAGCGAAGAATTTTTAAAGCTCCTGCAAGTGATGAAGGTTTTGTTGTTTATCCTGACAATATAACAACAGATAAAATAGTATCAGTTACAAAAGCAAGAAGTGAAGGATTTACTATTAAAAAGAATGATAACTTAGTAGCAAAAGCTCCTAAGACAATGAGAAATGAAGGATTTTTAGAATAAAAACTTATGGCATACGTATTATTTATATCAGAACAGAAAATAAAAGAAAGCACAGCACTTAATCTTAATGTTAGTAGCGATTTGTTACTCCCTTATATTTTGCAAAGTCAAAAGCTTTATATTGAAACTAAGCTAGGAACTAATCTAAATCAAAAGCTAAAAGATTTAATTACAGCAGGAACTATTGGTGATGTTGCTAATGCAGCTTATAAGACTTTATTAGATGACTATATTTCTTTTGTTCTTGTGAACTATGCTTTATATCACGCTATACCATTTCTCAGATTTAAGATTGAAAATGGTAATATCTACTCTAAAACTTCAGAAACAGGAACTCCTTTAAGCACAGAAGAAAGCCAACATTTAAGAGAAGAAATTGTTAATACCGCTCAATATTATACTGAAAGGCTTGTAGAATATCTTTGTAATAACACTTCTAGCTTTCCTGAATATTCAACTAATAGTGGTGCAGATGTAAACCCTGACAAAAATGCTTACTATGCAGGAATGAATCTTGAAAGACCAATGGGACAGGGAACTAAATTAACTTTAAGAGATTTCTTATCTTCAAGTGATTATTAAATATATGAAAAAACACTATAAAACAAAATCAACAAACATAACTAAGCTAAAATCCTACTTGGATAAAAAGCCTAAATCTAAAAATAATGACAGATCTAAAAGACACACTACAAGTAGGAATAGCTAACGGAAGTGCAATCGGAGTTTCTTTAGTTGAAGCTAATGAGCTTTTAACTTTTGTTTCTCTGATTCTAGCAATATGCTTTACTATTTATAAATTCATAAAATTTAAAAAATGAAGAAGCGTAAATTAAATAGCACTAATCCTAAGTATAAAAAAGATAAAGACAAAGATGTTAAAATGCGTAAGGAGTTTGTT
>VTLG01001912.1_pt1 | contig 17872 bp, 32 predicted proteins | sample 4694571 | NCBI WGS metagenome assembly VTLG01 (sample SAMN12604809, study PRJNA352737) | marine metagenome | biome: ENVO:00000447; feature: ENVO:00000209|ENVO:00000569|ENVO:01000036; material: ENVO:00002151; isolation source: viral sequences binned using virsorter ... | reverse complement strand
CTAACTTTGCCATTAAGAAATATGTTTTATCTTCTTCAGTAAATGCTTTACCTAATCGCAGCTCATCTAAATGAGTTCCTTCTCCTTGATCTAAAATGAAAGCTTCTAGGTGTCCATCAAATCGTCCCTCTATTCTTACATCATCCGGCATTTCAATTACTTCTACATTCTCAATTAATTCTTTTATTTTATTCATCCATTCTTGACGGCTCACGGTATTTAACACCACATTAATTTGATCAATACATGCAAGAATAAATTCAGATTGATTATAAAGCTGCCGAGTAGATAAGCTGACCCCTTGGCCATCAACACTTATAAACCAAACAGAATTATCTGATTGATACTTTTGTAAGTTAGAAAATTTATGTTCATAAGCAAAGCCAATACCATATTCTCTTTTGCGACATTCAATTGAGTCACAAAAAGCACACATCGGTTGGTCTTTACATTTGTATTGGTACTCTTGTTTTGTATGTTGATTAATTATTTTTTGTACTTGTTTATATTCTAATGGAGGAGTGATGTGTTGATGATTAAAAGAAGAAACTTTATCTTCCCATCCTTCTTTCCATTTCTTTTTTGCATACACTGCATATTGATAAAGAGTATTATCTCTTCCTCCCTCTCCAATTCCTTGATCCATTAATGTTTGAATACAAGGAGGACCATCATTTAATTCATTCTTTTCATCTATATTAATTTTAGGTTTTACTTTATTTAAATCCTGGACTTTGTATTTATCATAGAGTTCATAAAATTCTTGCAACGAAGCAGAAGTACCATCATCCAGAAAAGCATAACGATTAGACTCATCGCCATTAAAATAGGGAAGATTAAGAAAATTACCAGTATCACCCCTTTCAGCATTAAGTTTAATTTGTTTAGGAAATACTTCACAATTACCATATCCTAGTACTGCAGCTAATTGAGTTAACTTATTACGAAGATCCTCTGCTGCAATTGGATCTTGTGTAAATAAAAATAAATGTGCACCACCACTTTTAGATCGACATACTATAAAAGGTAGTTCTAATTTTCTAATTTTTTCTATAATTTTTTTATGTTCTAAAGGATAAGTATCAATATCAATACAACCCCAAGAACAAGTGCTATCATCTCTAATGGGGATGATACCAAGACTAGGTTCCACACCCTCAAGATGATTCTTCCATAATGTATCTGTAACAATATCTTTTTTAATGTATGCATTTCCTCCCTGCTTTCCATTTTTTAAATCTCCAGAGAGGTATTGACCATAGGCTCTATCTAACCCAGAGAATATTTGTTTAAATTTTTCTATATCCATATGACAGCATTTTAATGCGAGCCTTTAAGTGTATAAGCTTAAATGCTAAGACATCCGTTGGACACCTATACACTCTAATGAAGTGGCTCGGGACTCCAGCCTTTTGGAACCGTCCAACGAAACCTAAAATGGAGTCTTTTCGTCTGTCTTTTCTTCTTGATCTGGAACTAACTTATCTTTAGCTAATGCCATTTCTTCAGAAAACGAACGAGCCTCTTTTACCTGTGCCTCAATTGAAAGCATTGAATCTACTTCAATCTTCCATTTGTACCAGGTTTTATCTCCATTCTTTGTCTTTTCTGATTTCAACAAATACGAATGAGACCACATCGGCGGTGTAAAATGTACACCCTCTGAATTTTTGATCTTCAAATTCTTCATCTTGCTATTCCAATTTCTACTTGGAGTTAGCTGCGATGACTTCATTGAAATAACAGCTTGACTAGTCTCTCCCTTCCCACCAATTATTAATACAAAATAATTCGCTGTCTCTTCAATGTAATTACCTGAATTATCATTGGTGTAGTATTTATTATCTTCGCCACGAACTGTATTGTTCATGACTTCTTTAGATTGGTGCACGGCCACTGGACCTTTAGCACCACTTCCAACAGGCGCCCATTCAACATATGTTTTATGGTAAACACAAGGAACAACTTTGACTCCTTGATCTGCTGGCCACCACTCTCCAGTAACAGAATTATATATGTGACCACTTCTCAATGATTCATCATTCTCTATTTCTGGGGACATAGCCTGTAGTAGTTTTAATCGAGGAAGCTGCAGATCATCTGCATTCATATCCTCAAAACCAGTTTGTACATTTTCAAACTGACTCATAATTGCAACGGCCGAACTGCCATTGTTTTTTTTCACAACTGTTTTATTCATAATTTATACCTCATTGTTTAAAGTTACGATTGTTTAATACTGACTTTATTAAGCCTAAAGGCACCAAACAATTTATCATCAAAGTCTATTCCATCTCTGGATTTTGCATTCAAGTACGACCGAAGTGTACTTGGATGTATTGATGAACTTTCATTCGGAACGAGTCCCGAATCTTCTGCTAGTTGTCTGAATTCCTGGGCAACTTTGTCTTCACCCTTTTTGAAATCCACACTTACTATGTTCTTTATTATATCACCGTCTCCTTGATCTCGCACCCATTTAAATGCAGCTACTTTATTTTCTTCCTTAATACTGCAATAGAGTTGCTCTTTTGTAGTAACTTTAGATCCATCAGTTAGTTTTAATTCTGATACACCTTTAGATTGTAAGAGATCAGTAATACTATCGGCTAGGACCTGTTCTTCTTCTTTTAATTTTTTGACCATTGTCTCAGCCGTCATGATCTTATCTTGTATAGCTTTTATTCTTTCCAACTCTGCGCCTAGCTGACCTAGTGCCTCGTCATCAATTTCATTAAAAGCCTTAGTAGATTCTTCTTCAAATAAATTTGTAATTTTATTCATATCTATTCTCCCACATTATCTTTTATTATTTACTTGCATTAAATCTCATAGTCAAGTATAAAATAAAAATAATTATGGGCGAGTATAAATTTAAGACAAAACCTTACGATCATCAGCTAAAAGCTTTAGAGAAATCCTGGGATAAAGAATATTATGGTCTCTTTATGGAGATGGGTACGGGTAAATCAAAAGTTTTAATTGATGAAATTGCTAGTCTTTATATGCGAGGTAAGATTTCGGCTGCATTAATTGTCGCACCTAAAGGTGTGTATAGGAACTGGGAAAAGGGAGAGATCCCTACTCATATGCCGGATGAGATACCACTTCATGTAGCTGCATGGAAAGCTCCGAGTGAAATGACGATCCAGGATAAAAAAGATTTAAAAGAAATATTAATACCCAATGGTAGACTTCGTGTACTTTTAATGAATGTTGAAGCCTTTAGTGGAACTAAAGGAAGTAAGTTTGCCGCACAGTTTTTACACAAAAGTAACACACTCATGGCCATAGATGAAAGCACCACGATTAAAACACCAAGTGCTGCCAGAACAAAAAATGTTTTAAAGATTGGTAAGTTAGCTAAGTACCGTAGGATTATGACAGGTTCTCCTGTTACGAAGAATCCTTTAGATGTGTACTCCCAATTAGAATTTTTAAGTGATCAGATACTGCGTCAGAATTATTGGGCATTCAGATCCAGGTATGCGATTATGCGTAATGTGAATTTCGGTCCACGCTCCACGCAACTGGTTGTTGGATTTCAACGGATACCAGAACTTAATACTATTGTAGAAAATCATTCTTACCGAGTACTGAAAGAAGATTGTTTGGATCTTCCGGATAAAGTTTATGAAAAAAGATTTGTTAGTCTTACTCCAGAACAAGTGAAGGCTTATGAAGAGATGAGACGATTTAATATGACGGAACTTGAAGGGGAAACCATGACAAGTTTATCAAGCCTCACGGCTCTTATCAGATTACATCAGATAAGCTGCGGTCATATTGCTCTTGATAGTGGTGAAACAAAAGCCTTAAAAAGCAATAGGATGAATGAACTTCTTAATGTTCTTGATGAAGTTGAGGGGAAGGTTATCATTTGGGCTAGTTATAGATTTGATCTCAAACACATAGAAGAAACATTAAAAAATAAATTTGGAGAAGAGAGTACAGCTTCTTATTTTGGAGATACAAAAGATAAGGATCGACAAAATATTGTTGAACGATTCCAGGATAAAAACTCTAAGCTGAAATACTTTGTAGGTAATCCTTCGACCGGAGGATATGGCCTAACATTAACAGCAGCTCATACTGTAATTTATTATTCGAATACCTATGACTTAGAAAAGCGAATGCAATCTGAGGATAGGGCGCACAGAATTGGTCAGGTTAATAAAGTAACTTACATTGATTTGATTAGTGAAGGAACTGTAGATGAAAAAATTGTTCAAAGCTTACGCAGCAAGATTGATATCGCAAGTGCTGTGATGGGTGAGGATGTTAAACAATGGTTAATTGAACCAATAAATAAAAGGAGAAAATGATGGATACATCTAAATATAAATCGGTAGCCACAAAAATGGAGACCTATCATAAGGCTAAATTAATGGCTGAGAATACACATAGAAGCATTGGTGCTTACATTTCTATGGTTATTGATGAGGCTTGGAAGAAACAAAAACCTGCATTAAAGAGTAAACTTAATAATGCCTCGTAAACTTTCTCTTGAAGTGAGATTGAAAAGAGCGCTGGAAAAATTATCGAAGTCAGCGCTTCGAGACCCACGGACCAAGGAACAAATGGCTGCTCGTATGAAGTGGGAACGGTTAAAAAATATTGTTTGGAGAAGATATGAACAAAAAAATATGCCCCAATTGTAAAGGTAATGGATACTTACGATTATCTTTTGAAGCAGAAGAAACAGTAGAACAGTGTAAAGTGTGTCATTCTCAAGGAGAATTAGATGAAGATAAACATTATCATCAGAGCTGGAATGACACAGATCACTTAGGAAATGTCAATAGAACAATATACTTTGGACCACTTTTAGATCCTGAAAGTTTTCCTGGATATAAGATAGAATCCGACTAAGTATTGAATTTTTTATAAAATATCTTATAATGCGCCTTTTAAACTAAGGCTGCTTATGAGTATTCGATTGCCTGATAGTCCGATAAGAAAAATTTATCGGTGTAATAAATGTAATAATCTTTCTGTTAATTTCTGGAATCCTAAGTATGACAGAACATATACCACAGAAGAGTGGATTAGTGTTTGTGAAGAAGGAAAAGATATTTTGCGTAAGATTCTTCAGCCTATCTCTGAAGATCCTAAATTTTTTTTAGATTAAACACCACACATACCTTCGCAAACATTATCAAACATATTGTATTGTTCTTTTTTTGGTTTGAACTTTACCTGGTCTAGTGGTTGCATAGACCTATGTAAAAATAATTGGTCTTCTTTTTTTCTTGATCCATGTCTCATCTGTTTATCGAAGTCTACTGCATCTGCGAATTCTTCAGGGCGATTGTCTTTCATGTCTTGCCAATGTGCATCATCATGGAATGGGCAACAGATACAAGCTGACTTGGTCGGTTTTCTATGCCCACGCTTCTCGAACCAATCCTGGCATTGTCTTCTATTAATATTTAATTCTAATAATGGCCAACGATTAATGATGTATTTATCTCTTGCCGGTTTCATTCTTGCTATCTCATCTGTTGAGATTCCTATCCATTGTTCTACCCATACATTTTTCTTAACGTGTTTGTAGTATCCCACGCCTAATAACTCTCGAATCTTTTTTCTAATTGGTTGGATCTTATAATCATTTGTACATTGGCGCATAAGCATTCCCTTTTTTCCTGTCTCTGCATTCACGGTATAAAACGGAGCTGTCGGGAATCTCGCCCCATGGTCCACGGAATTTACCATATCATCTCGTATATTTCCCTTCATCACTCGGTACACTGGAAAAGGTAATTGCTTTTCTAACCAATTTAAATATTCATATACATCAGGTGGTTCGTATCCTGTGTCTGCAAAAATTGCACAATCTGGCATAGGTTGGATGTGTCCCTCTGCTGCCATCAGTGCTAGTGTTGATGATTGAACCCCAGCTCCAAGTGATAAGATTATAAGTTTAGGTGTTTTATCGTGTTGCGGTAGTAATGTACCGAAGTATTTATCTTTCTTTAGATCCAAAGTATTTGTCCCCTGCTACAAATATCATAAAGGCGATACAAATTAAAACAATAAGTATCGCCCCTAGTAAAATATTAGTTATCATTATAAATAATAGTGTTAACATCTCTCACTTGTTTATCAAGATACTTAACAGCCTTTATGTTGTGGTCTTTGCCCGTAAATATTCTCCCGGCATCCACTTTAATAAGCTGCCACTTACCATTAATTTTCACAACAATTGTTTTCATGCCACCTCTTCTTTTTTTATTTCTTCTTCGTAATACCTTTTAGCAATCGCAACCTCATGATCAAAGTCGTGATACATTTCATTGTCTTCAATATCAGGATAGGATTTACAGTAGTGCATAATATCTGCAATTATATCAGCAGGTCTACCATGATCTTTATCTTCTCCAATCATTTCTTTAATTCTATCTGCTCTTTCCTTGTTTGATTTAACATGGATTATCATGCTACCTCCTCTGGTTCTCTCATTCCATCATCATAATTTAGATCATTAACTCGATGCCAAATATCCTGGTGTACTGCGCCATACTTTAAACAAAACACTAGTTTAGGCATTTCTGCAGCATCCTCCTCCATTTGCATTAACCATTGCTTTACTTTACCCATATTCACCTCCGTTTTTAAGGGTTATTTATATATTATTTATCCCATGTAATATAAGATGTCAATAAAAATCCCCCACACAGAAGAATGAAAACTATATGGGGGAAGGGAGTGAATAGAATCATAGTATTACACACAAATAAATGCGGTGTATAGTGTTTTTTACCCCTATTCTCTTTACAAGAAATCAATTACCCCCTTGTAGCAGTGTAGCAGTGTAGCAGTAGAGAAAATCACTATACATATCAATGAGTTAAAGGTCATTTTACTGCTACATCTCTGCTACATCACTTAGAATCAGCCGTAGCAGTAAAAAATAAAATCTTTATTTTCCGCCAATTTAAATTATAAAGGTAATATGAACATTGATATATTAAGAGATAAACTTACTCCAAAACAAATTAAATTTTGTTTATTGTTTGTTGAACATGGCGAAGAAATGACAGCGACTGAATGTGCGATCCAATCAGGATATGCTGAATCGGTGGCATCTAAGACAGCTTCAGAGTTAAGAAAAAAACCTCATGTTGCAGAGTACATAAGAGAATTAAGGAACAAAGAAGAAAAGAAATACGAAGTAAATCTTCATAGGCATTTGAAAAGATTGGACCAACTAAGTAAAGGCGCAGAAGAAAAGGGAAATTGGAATGCTGCCGTCCAGGCTGAAAAATCTAGAGGCCAAGTGGCAGGTTTATATATTGACAGAAAAGAAATTATGCATGGCTCGATTGACCAATTGAATCGTGAGGAAGTTGATAAATTATTAACAGATATGGACAAGAAATTATCTATTGAAGGGAGTTACAAGGTACTAGATGACGACAAAACCGGAGACGAAATTTTGGAGAAGAATAAAGAATAAGTTTACAAAAATTACCTTTACTAGAATTGAGGCTGTTACACCCACAGGACTGCCTGATTTAAATGGATTATTTTTAGATCCAGAAAAAAAGCCACATGAATTTTGGGTTGAGTTAAAGGTAAGTTCAGGGAATAGGGTTAGGCTATCGCCAGGCCAGATTTCGTGGCATATGAACAGATTTAAACTAGGTGGAAAATCCTTTATCATGGTTACCCCCCTCGAACAGAGGGGCATCTCTCTGTACTCTGGGGGAAGGTCCTTGGACCTTGTGTCTCAAGGCTTGAACCTTGAACCCTGTGCCTTTTTTCCTGAGCCTTGTGCCTGGCAAGAGCTTGAGTCTTGCCTCATGAAGCTTGTGCCTTAAAGCTTGTTCCTTGTGCCTTGTGTTGTAGCATCTGATACATAGGTGAGGCCCATCATTCTTGCATTGGATCATCAGCTCCAGGAGATATTCCCTGAAGCAATGATCACATTCATTAGTGGATCGCATAATTAACATTTGGTATATTGATATTCCAACACGCCCGGCAGCTCTTGCATTCATTCCCCTGCTTACTAGCTGGGCAATTGTGACCAATTGGTTTCTTATCCTTGCTTACTGTTGACGTTAACCCCACATTGCTATGAGGTTTCCCGTCAATCATCGTAGCTGATACCCGCACCGCTAGGTTTCCTGGGAGTGAATGCCCTTCTTTATAATAAGCTTTCAGGATCCCAGCTTCTCGTGTTGGCAGCCAGTGTCTCACCTGAGGAGTGGCCATTGCTACAGCTACAATTTTCTTTAGATGGTCCAGGCTTTGTAGATCGCCTGAGTCGTGCCATCTGAAATAAGGAACTTTTTTTCCATAATGATTTATTAATAGAACCATATCATTAACCCAATTGTCATTGGTGATAGATTCTAATCTATTAGCGTGAGCTGCTTTCACGCCTTTAAAAGTATAGCGGCCCTTCAATGCGTAACACATTGAGCAGGTACTATTTTTAATTAATCGCAGCTTCGAACCTACGCTGCATTCAAATGCGCTTAGGCCATAACCATATCCAGGCATTTTACTTGGCTTACTTAAACCGCCAACGTTTGCCCATGCTTCTTTTATATTCATACTCTTCACCCCTTTATTTGTAGTGTATCAGTTCGTTCCCCGCTCAAGCCTTCTAGAAACTATTTTCGGGCGAAAGCTACACTACAATTATTATATAGGATATATCCCATACATAGTCAACTAAATAATTAAAAAAAAATTTCTTGATCCTTGTGTCCTGGTCAGCTGTTGGCTAGGCTGCTTGTTCCTTGCGCCTTGTTCCTTGTTCCTTGTGCCTGGTATTATTAAACTTAGGTGAGTAGTAAAGCTTGTGTGTCCCATTTTTATATACCTACTTAGGCTTGGGTTCTCTTCACTACTCACTTAAATTTAATTGGCAGCCCCTATTTCTAGGAGCTACCATCGGAGTGAATCTAGGATCTATCCTCTTCCACCTCACCTAAAGCACTTAATAAGTGTTTAGTAATCCGATCTATTTTTTGACTATCATGCCAAGCTTTCCATCTTTCATCAGCAAGTTTTTGTGCATCAAGAAAATCATCAATATACAGACTGAACCTTTCTGAAAATTTATGAGGAAGAAAAGAACTATATGTATAAGAATTTTTTGCTCCATTTACTTTTCTTGTGCCTCTTCCTAACTTTCTTATTTTATATCTTTTACGATTTAAAAATTTACGAGCGAGGCGGATAAACTCCGCCCCCTCCTCATTGTTAGGAATATCTGAAAAGTAATGGATAGGTATAGGCTTACTCATACAAATTCAAAATGAATTTAGAATATGGTGGCGAGTATTTATTGTAGAATGTTACTGAATCTACATCAAACATTCCATCGCCTCCAAATCCTCCAAGTTTACAAGCAATACCATCATGCCCTAATTTAAATTGCATATTGCCCTCAATTGAACAGATATCCTCATATGAATATTGCTTCATAAAATCCTCCATATAACAAGGGTCAATAATCAGTAGTTGTCCACTATCTACGGCAACATTGCCATAGGGTTGGATAGTTGGTTTTTTAGGTTTCATAATTCACTCCTTTTTTATGAAATTAATTATTGACTATGGGCTATATCCCATATAATGTCAATAGATAGTTTGGTTGCCGACAATGAAAAGTCTTAAATGACATTACAGGCTAACGGCTATAAAAATATACCTGTCCCAATGAACTGACATTGTGGGTATAAAATATGCCAAACTATACAAACCTATAACAAAGGAGAGTGAAACATGGGTTTAGATATGTACTTACAAGGTAGACTCTATCATCATGGAATGCAACATGATGAAAAGGGAAAATATACCGGAAGAAAACGAGAAAAGGTAGACGGTTATGAAAAAACAACTACTGAAATAGAACTTGCATATTGGCGGAAACATCCAAACTTGCATGGCTATATTGTAAAAACATTCAATAATGGTGAGGACGATTGTACACCGATTGACCTTTCACCTGATAACCTCGACCAAATTGCTAGTGCTATTGAAAAAAATGAACTTCCTGAAACAACAGGATTCTTTTTTGGTGAGAGTTCATGGCATGAGGAAGAGAAAGAAAAGAATGTAGAAATATTTAGAAAGGCTTCTAAATGGCTTCGTTCTAAATGGGACGGTGAAAACAAATATAGTGGTAACAAGAAGGATTGGGTTTCAGTTCAATACCTAGCTTCTTGGTAAATTAATTTTTAATTAAAAACAAAAAAAACAAGGGGTAGTTTACTACCCCTTGTGTCTTTTAAGTCCTTGTGTGTTTAAATTTGAGCCTTTTATTTCTTGAGCCCTATTAAAATTTTAACTAATTGCTGCAATTTGTCCATCCAAGTTCTCTTGAGCCTTGAGCATTGAGTTATTAAGAGTTGACTCTCTAAGACTTTTATATCTTTTAAAATTTTTTGTTCTATCATTTTTTAATTCTCCTTCATATCCAATGTGGGATATATAGCATAATTAAACAAACAAATAAATATAATATAAACCAATGTAATTTAATCATTACACCTCCTCATAATCATAAAATAAAATATACTCTTCTCCGTGAGTTCCATTGATTGTTTGTGTATCATAATCTAATATCTTATCTTTATTTTTTTCTAAAAATTCTTGTCTTTCATCATAAGAAAAAAAGATTTTTTCCTTGTGTTTAATAGATGTGTTTTTCATATTCACTCCTTTAATTTAATTGGGCCGGATTATCCGGCCCAAGTCTCTGATCTTCGATTTTTATTTTATAACCAGGTATCTGTAATACCATTTATTCGATAACTCTTTTAATAAAAGTTCAGCTTCTTTTTTAGTTGTAGCCCAACCTCTATTAACTTTAGTTTTAGTATCATAAAGATAATACATATTCACTCCTTTCATTAGTCTAGTAAAATCATGTATGCTTCTGGGTTAAACTTAGCAAACCAATCAAGCCCAAGTCTTACATTTTCATAGTCTTCGAATTGTTCGCATCCTTTTATGGTATCATAGATTGAAAGTTCTAATGCATTCAATCTTGCGGTTTCTCCACTATATGGATTTTTAACAATTGCACCATTATCATAAATTTGAATAGGCGCCTTAAAAGGCGCCTTATCTTTTACTAATTTAATCTTCATCAGATCTCTCCTTAAAATCATGGCCGGTCTCCCAATCTCCATGATCTTGGGCCATTTCATTTTGATACTCGTTTATCATTTCTTCAATGATATCGTTTACCTCATCATGAGTATAGCCTTGACTAAGTAACAAAGCTCTTTGTTGTTGCTCCCATTCTTCCTCCATTGAAAGTTGGTTATTTAAAGCAATTCCGTTTATTTTACCCATTCAATACCTCCAATCTTTAGACTAGTAATAGTATTAAGGTTAATAGACCTCCAAGCTTTTCTCGGATTGTCTTTATTCTTTTTTAAAAGATTAACATCAATAACCTCAAGTAGATGTTCTCTATTGCCTTTAAGTTCTCCACCATTGAAGAACTTATCAGCTGTTGGTAACTTACAAAGCATAACTCGAGGTATCGAATTAGCTTTAACAAAAGTTACAGAAAACATTTTCGTTCCTATGCTATCTTTTAATATTTTTTTTATAAACATATTCACTCCTTATGATTAGTTTATATATCTTATATAGTTATAATTTATCTTATATCAATAGTTAATTTAATTTTTTTCTGGTTATTTCCAGATTTTTTTTGTACTTACTCACAGCCATAAAAGGAGTGTCATTCTTGAAAACTTGAGATTTAAAAAATAAAAAAAGGGCAACCCCTAAATAAGACCGTAGGTCAATATAGTTCTCTTTATATATACTGTTTTACTCATATAGACTTTGTGGTATAAACATCGGATGGCTGACCTTAATACATTTAAGAGGCTAACTAATTTTGATAATTTAAGTCCGAGTGAATTAGACACTTTACAAAAAAAGTTATTGCTGCGTAAGAAAACCTTTGATTTAAAATCATTGGCGCAAAATAATTTTTTAAAGTTTGTTAAACAAGTATGGCCTGAGTTTATAGAGGGGCCCCATCACATAAAAATTGCAGAAAAGTTTCAAGCATTAGCCGAGGGGAAGATAAAACGGCTAATTGTAAATATGCCACCCAGACATACAAAATCAGAATTTGCATCATTCTTATTTCCCGCATGGATGATGGGCCGTGATCCACGGCTCAAGATTATTCAAACAACACACACAGCAGAACTCTCTTATCGTTTTGGTAGAAAGGTTCGTAACCTTATGGAAGAAAATACTTTTCAAGATATTTTTGATGACATTCAATTATCTCAAGATTCAAAAGCTGCAGGTAGGTGGGAGACTAATAAAGGGGGAGAGTACTTTGCTGCAGGTGTTGGCGGTGCTATTACTGGACGTGGTGCAGATTTATTAATTATTGATGATCCACATTCCGAGCAAGATGCTTTATCAGAAACGGCGATGGAGTCAGCTTACGAGTGGTATACATCTGGTCCAAGACAAAGACTTCAACCAGGTGGAAAGATTGTTATTGTTATGACAAGGTGGTCAACAAAAGATCTAACCGGAGAATTAATGAAAGCACAAAAAGATGTAAAGGCAGATCAGTGGGACGTGATTGAGTTTCCTGCAGTCTTGAATGATAAACCTATTTGGCCAGAATATTGGAAGCTAGAAGAATTAGAATCGGTTAAAGCCTCACTATCCGTTCCGAAATGGAATGCACAGTGGCAGCAGAACCCAACCTCCGAAGAAGGTTCCATTATCAAACGAGAGTACTGGAAGATTTGGGATAAGGACCAACTCCCTAAATTACAACATGTCATTCAATCATACGACACGGCCTATAGTAAAAAAGAAACTGCAGACTTCTCGGCAATAACAACATGGGGTGTATTTATGTATAATGATATTACACCAAATATAATTTTACTAGATGTAGAGAAAGGGCGGTGGGATTTTCCAAAATTAAAAGATGTTGCTTTAGAGCAATATAAGTACTGGGAGCCTGAGACAATAATCATTGAGGCGAAAGCAAGTGGATTACCCCTGACCCAAGAACTACGGCGCTTTGGTATTCCTGTTGTAAATTTTACACCGAGCCGTGGTAATGATAAACATGTAAGAGTAAACTCTGTATCAACACTATTTGAAGCAGGACAAGTATGGTGTACAGAAGATCGTTGGGCACAAGAATTAGTTGAAGAATGTGCTGCTTTCCCTTATGGTGACAATGATGATTTAGTTGATAGCATGACACAAGCGTTAATGCGTTATCGACAAGTAGGTTTGGCTGTACATCCAGAGGATTATGAGGATCCTCCAAGTCTTCCTCCTACGCAATTGTTGGAGTATTATTGATGAATAAAAAGTCAAAATATAAATCAGGGTTTACGGTTAAAGGTATTAAAAGAAAAAAAACAAAGTCAGAAAAAGAAGCTGCCTCTTTCCAAAACCCAAAAAAAGGTTATTATAAGTTTACCCAACCTAAAAGTTGGGTTGCAGAATTAAAGAAGAAACAGAAGAAGAAGAGATTAGTATGACTAGTAAAACAGAATTAAAAATGCGAAAGCTTTATTTTGATTTAGGAAGAGATGATTATATGGCTATGGATGAATATCTTCAGAGTGGACAAGCAAAAAAAGATCTTAAAGAAGCAGGTTTTAAAAAAGGTGGATATGTTAAATCATCTGCTCAAACTTCTGTAATTCCTGGGGCGAGAGCCACGGGTAGTGCACAAGGGTCCACGATCCCCGGTCCAAAAGCCAAAGGTTCAGCAGAAGGTTCTGTTATTCCTATGAAAATGAAACATGGGGGTGATCCAAAAAAAGGAAGTATGCTGAGTATAAGTATTGAGCAGAAACCAATTAACAAGAAAACAATGGATATGATTAAGAAAGCCGAAAAGACAGGCAATGTTATTAAAATGAGATCAGGTGGTCTCGCAAAACGTGGCTATGGAAAGGCAAGAAGATAATGGCAGTAGAAAGACCCGCAGGTTACGATCCAGCTCCATCAGATCCGATGAGTGATGCTCCGAATGAAATAGAAATTCAAGAAGAAGTAGGAGAAGGAATTATTGAAAATGAAGATGGTTCTGTAACTATTGGAGCAGAAGAAGCTATTCAAGAGGATATTCCTTTTGGTGCAAACTTAGCAGAAATTTTAGATGATGATGTATTAGGATCTATTTCATCTGATCTTAGAGAACAATTTGAAGATGATAAAGCATCAAGAGACGATTGGTATTTTTCTTATACAAAAGGTTTAGATCTTTTAGGATTTAAATACACCGAACGTTCCCAACCATTTCAAGGAGCAAGTAATGTTACACACCCACTTTTAGCAGAAGCTGTTACACAGTTTCAAGCACAAGCATATAAAGAATTACTTCCAAGTGGAGGTCCCGTTAAATGTAACGTGGTAGGAGTACAAGATGTTCAAGTAGAAGAACAAGCGCAACGTGTAAAAGAATATATGAACTTTCTTATTACAGAAGAGATGGAAGAGTATGATGCAGACACAGACCAATTACTTTTTTATTTACCATTAGCAGGTTCATCATTTAAAAAAATGTATTATGATGCAGGATTAGCACGACCTGTATCCAAGTTTATTCCAAGTGAAGATTTAGTTGTTCCTTATTTAGCAACTGATTTACAATCAGCAGAACGAGTAACGCATGTTATTAAAATGACAAAAAATGAAGTTCGTAAAGCTCAGGTTGCAGGATTGTACAGAGATGTAGAATTAATGAATCCAGATATGGAAGAAGACCGTATTCAAAAAAAATATAATCAATTAGAAGGTGTTACTAAAGTTAACTATGATGAGTTGTATGAAATCTTAGAGATGCATTGCGATTTAGACATAGAAGGTTTCGAAGATAGAGACGAGCAATCAGGAGAACCTACAGGTATAAAGATTCCGTATGTTGTTACTATTGACGAGGGCACCGGAAAAATTTTATCCATCTACAGAAACTATAGAGAAGACGATCCTCTTCGAAAAAAGATACCATATTTCATTCATTATAAATTTTTACCAGGTCTTGGTTTTTATGGTTTTGGTCTCATTCATATGTTGGGGGGTTTGTCTAGGACTGCTACGGCAGCTCTTCGTCAGCTCGTTGATGCGGGAACATTATCTAATTTACCGGCAGGATTTAAAGCAAGGGGAATTAGAATTGCTGACGATGATACACCATTACAACCAGGAGAGTTCAGAGACATAGATGCACCGAGCGGTGATCTTCGACAAGGTCTTATGCCTCTTCCTTACAAAGGACCAGATCAAACTTTATTTGCTTTATTAGGTTATGTAGTTGATGCAGGAAAAAGATTTGCTTCTGTAGCAGATCAGAAAATGGGAGAAGGTTCACAAGCAAACCCAGTTGGTACAACAATGGCTATTATTGAACAAGGTTCAAAAGTCATGAGTGCTATTCATAAAAGATTACACTATGCACAAAGAAAAGAATTTAAAATTTTAGCAAGAATTATTCAAGATTACTTACCACCAGAATATCCATACGCTGTTGTTGGTGGAAACCAAATGATTAAGCAAACTGATTTTGATAATCGTGTAGATATTATTCCTGTAAGTGATCCAAATATTTTTTCTATGGCGCAACGTATTACGTTAGCACAGACACAATTACAATTAGCACAATCTAATCCTCAAATTCACAATCAATATGAGGCTTATAGACGTATGTATCAGGCAATGGGGGTACAAAATATTGAAGCATTATTACCACCTCCTCCAAAACCTATGCCAATGGATCCAGCCGTAGAGAATTCACAGATGTTGCTGCAAAAACCAGCGATGGCTTTTCCTCAACAAGATCATATTGCACACATTGACACTCACCGTGCCTTTATGTCGACATATTTAGTGAAAAATTCTCCACCAGTTTTGTCTTTGATACAGTCACATATCTCTCAGCACATTAGTGAACAAGCAAAAGAGGAAGTTATGATGAAAAATCAACAGGAAATACAAAATTTAACACAACAATATGGTGGTCAATTACCACCAGAATTACAACAACAGTTTGAAATTGAAATTGCTAAACAAACTGCCGTTAGAATTAAGGAATTAACCGAAGAAATGGTAGCAGAAGAGCAAGAATATCTAGAAGGAATGCAAGAAGATCCTTTAGTTACCCTAAAAGAGAAAGAATTAGGGCTACGTGCAGAAGAATTAGAACTTCGAGCTCAAAAAGATGGGGAAAAACAAGGCTTAGATGAAGAAAAATTTGTGGTAGATACTGCTCAAGAGCAACAAAAAATTGATAATGCGGATAGACACGCAACAACTAGGGAAGAAATACAACTTACAAAGATAATGGAACCCTCTAAACTAAGGAATAAATATTAATGATTAAAATAGACCAGGATGACACTGATATTAACAATTTAACAGCTATTGTGTACAGTTCTGTACATGCAATGTTAATTAAAGATAAGCTTGATCCAATTCAATTGGCTATTGCTATGACTTGTGCATCAAAAATGCTTTTAATGGATTTTGTAGAACAGCGAGATGTACCGGCTTTTGTAGAATATGCAAATAATCTCTTGATTGATTACGATAAAGTCACTAAACATTAGTATATTATGAAAGCAAAATATATAAACGGTTCTAAATACCCAAATGCGAAGATGACTGTTACAACTGATAACAATCCTTATGCAGGACCTAATGTAAATAAAACTTCTATTCTTTCAACAGCGTCTGTTGCTGTCGAAGGACCGAAGGTTGTTGATAATTTAGGTGCTGGACCAAAAGGTCAACGCAGTAAAGTACAAATTAAAAAGGTTCCTTTTAAAGGCGTCTTTTAATGGAGTGTAAAAACTGTGGTCACGGTTGTCATTGTAGTGATGGTAGTTCTTGTCAATCATGTGATTGCAAAAACTGTGAACATATAGTAGACTAACAGGCTTTAACCAAGGAGGTTTTATGAATCTAGTTAAAGATTTATGGGCACATTTGAAAGAATGGTCTGATTGGAAAATGAAGGACTGGATTAAGGCTGGTATTGTAGCCATAATCGTTATTATCGTCATTAGTCAAATTGGCGGTGGAGGAGGAGCTTAGACTATGGTCTGGCAACTCTTAGCTAAACCCTTACTCGGCGTTGCTGCGGATGGAATTCGTGGCTTCGTCGAGACCAAAAAGGCGAAAGCCGAATTAAAACTTACAGAAGTTAAAGCCGCAACTAAGTTGAAGGAAGACCAGATTGCCGGGAAAGTGAAGTGGGAAGCATCAGCCGTGGATCAAATGAAAGGATCGTGGAAAGACGAACTAATTTTAATTTGCCTACTCGCTCCTGCAACGCTCGTATTTTTTCCAGGAATGACTACACACATAGAAGCTGGGTTTGTTGCACTTCAGCAACTGCCGGATTATTATAAACACCTCTTATACATCGCCTGCTCAGCTAGCTTCGGCATCAAGGCAGGAAAAGGTGCTATGGGATTAATTAAGAAAAAATAATGGCTAAAAAAGGTTTATATTATAATATTAATAAAAGAAAAAAAGCAGGGACAAGTAGATCAAAGAAAAAATCTACTATCAGTAAAAAAGCTTATGCTAATATGAAAAAAGGTTTTCCTAAAAAGAAAAAATAATGCCTTTTAAATCAGAAAAACAAAGAAAATACTTATTTGCTAACGAACCAAAAATAGCTAAACGATGGGCTAAAGATTATAAAGATGGAGGTTTAGCTGTTACACAAATAAAAGCAAATGCCGCTGGAATGAAACCAGAGATTGCATCTAAACCCAAAGGTGATCCTACAGGATTAGGATTGAAAGGGCAAGCACTTACAGGGGGTGCAATGAAAAGTAAACGTAATGTAGGAACAGGTCCCCTTGTAAAGAAGAAGGAT
>VTLG01001135.1_pt1 | contig 17873 bp, 17 predicted proteins | sample 4694571 | NCBI WGS metagenome assembly VTLG01 (sample SAMN12604809, study PRJNA352737) | marine metagenome | biome: ENVO:00000447; feature: ENVO:00000209|ENVO:00000569|ENVO:01000036; material: ENVO:00002151; isolation source: viral sequences binned using virsorter ... | reverse complement strand
GACGATACATTTTCGCTGGATGCGCGACAAACATCACGCTTGCATCATAGCGCGCTGCCCAATTGCGAACCTTGGTGAGCATTTCATTGATTGCTGACGCTTCGCTCGTCTTCTTGTTTTCATGCACGATGTAGTTGAACGGGTCGATGATAAGGTTCTTGCATCCACGCATGGCACCAGCAGACGCAATCTCCAAAATGTTATCGATAGTCGAGTTAATCTCGCCTTGTTCAACAAATATGAAGTGGTCGTTCACCCATTCGATTGCTCTATCACGCTCTTCTGCGCTGAGGCGTGGCGTGTCGCCGTCATAAAAGGGTTTCGCTGTCGCCTTTTCGATCAGCTTGATGATGTGGTGTGCTGGAGGGTTTTCAAAACTTACTACAATATGCTTCCAGTCGTGAAATTTGCTGAGGTTGAACATCAGTTGGTCAGCAAATTCTGATTTACCGTGGGATGGAACACCCGTGATGAGATATAAATTCTTAGGGGCAATCGTGAACAGATTATCAAGGTTTGGAAATCCCGTAGACAATCCTTTTCCCTGACCCTTGGAATAAAGAACCTCAATCTGATCCTGATACGAATCCGCCGAATGAAGCCCGAATATCGGAAACGGTTCGGCTTCGTCAATCGCATTCGCCAGAGCAGCTTTCCCCAGATTGATCAGAACATCGTTTGCGTCCTTGCATCCATCAGGCCAAGTGACTTTATAACACTTGGCTTTGTCGCAGCGCCTTGCCAGTTCCTCAGCAAGAGCTTCCCCTTGGGAATCCCCATCACACGCTAAAATTATTTTTTCAGCAGCCAGGAGCTGCTCCCTGGCTGACCACACATAGGCAAATTTTTTATCCTCTGACGGATCAATTTGTCCATCTTTCACCGCCAACGGTGCGCCGTTTGGTACGCTTATGGGGTTGGAAACACCAGCTTCCAAGAGTGAAAGATAATCAAGCTCCCCCTCACAAATAACTATTGGCTCGCCAATCTTTACTTTTCCAATGCCACAGAAGGTTCGCGCTGCGCCCTCTTGTGTGAAATGTTTTCCTTCGACGCTACGGTATTTAACCGCATAGATTTTGTTACTTTCATCATGGTAGGGGAACCCAACACAAAGCATCTCACCTACATCTCTTATATATTGGTTGCGTGAAAACACATCCGCACCCACCAGAGTGTCCGAAGATAATCCTCTCGCCCCTAAAAACTCAATTGCCTCTGTGTTTAAATTTTTATTTTGCGGCGGCGGGGTAAATTTCACCACATTACGGGTTTCTTCTATTTTACCACCGTCTTGCCACGCGCAGTGCTGGCACATCCATACAACTGAACCATCCTCCTTGACGCCGACGCTTAAATCCTTACGTCCCTTTTTCTTCCGCTGGTGAGAACACTCTGGACAAATGTCCCGATACTGCCCAGCTTTTTGGAAAGAATATTTTTGGATGATCGTGTCTCTCATTTTGTTTTCTCCCTCGCTCGCTGAAGCCATTTTTTCCCACGGATACAACCTAAATCCCGTAGGACTTTCCCAGCCTTCATCACATATTCAGGTTTGAAATCTGCCATATCGCAGACTTCGTGAAAATAATCTGTTTGTCCGCGCATCCAGACCTGAGCTTCGACTCGAACTCGGGGATCTTCGTTAGCGCAGTCCTGTAAAGCTCTCCAGATCACCGCTTGCCACAAACGTAGCTCAGGTGATTTTGAGACCGATATGCGCTCTTGGTTGTTCTCTATCCACACCATGAGCGATGATTTTTCCCTTAATTTGTCTATCGTTCTTGATAATCACCCCTTGCAACCCATCCATAATTAGACTTTCATCCAAATCAGGTCGCCGCGAAGCATAAAAAATTTTACAGTACATGAGGACATCGTCCTCGATCAACGGTTCAAGTTTCAAACATTGGTTAGCAAATTCTTTTTCGTAGGCGAGAGCCTTTTCAGATTTGATGCTTATGATTCGGATTTGACTTCCAACTCGCTTCCGCACCAATCGACGGCTATTCGCCTTCGATGCGGGTTCACCTTGGATGATTAGCTCGACATCCCACTCTAAACCACTGATAATATTATCTAAAATATTTGCTATTGCCATTTGTGTAAACAGTTCTTATATTGCCATTATGACAATATACACGAATAAATATAATTTACCAGACCCCGTGGTCAAAGCACTCACATCTTATGATAAAGGAGATGCACCAGTCGAGGGGCTGAGGGTTACCACCCTCATAGATTCCCCTCAAATTAGTCTACTAAAACAAGAACACAGTCACAAACTCACTGAGGATGTTAGTGGCAGGATGTGGCTTGTTCTAGGCACCGCCATCCACGAGATATTTGAACGGGCAGCAAGCAACGCATATGTCGCTGAAGAGAGGCTGTCTCACACGGTGGGTGATACCCTCATCAGCGGTGCAATTGACTATCAATTCGAGACCGATAATGAAGTCGATTTGAAAGATTATAAGTCAACTTCAGTGTATGCGGTTCGAGAGCCTAAAAAGGAATGGGAACGCCAACTCAATATATACGCCTATCTCATTCGCCATGTTAAGGGGTTGACAGTCAAAAGCGCCAGCATCATCGCAGTGTTGCGCGACTGGAAGCAGGGAGACGCAGATCGTCGTGCTGAGTATCCCCCAGCCCCCATTATGGAAATTCCCATTAAATTGTGGAGTGATGAAGAGCAAGACGCATATGTTGAAGAGCGTGTGCGTCTGCATAACCACGCCCAGATGAGCGCTGAGTTTGAAGAGATGCCCCCTTGCACCGATGAAGAGCGGTGGATGAAGCCAGCAGTTTATGCTGTTCACAAGGGCCAAAACAAACGTGCGCTCAAATTGTTTGCCGATAAAACAGAGGCACAAATATTTGCTGGCGAATCAGAGGATAGGGTGCTGATCGAGAGACCCCAAACATACACCAGGTGTGAAAACAATTACTGTCGAGTTGCAGATTTTTGCAACCAATACAACAAAGAGGTGAAAAATGACAGCTAAGAAGACCGAGAGCCTGTGGAATAAGCTCTCTAAAATCGATTGCTCTGAGCATGTAGATAAAAAAGGTAACTTTAGTTATCTTTCGTGGGCATGGGCGTGGGCGACTCTCAAGGAACACTGCCCAGACGCAACTTTTGAAAAGCACTGGTTTGACATGGGTGAGCCGTCTTATTCACTACCCTACGCTATGGACAAACAGGGCAATGCTTATGTCAAGGTGACGGTAACCGTGGATGGAAAGTCTATAACCGAGACGTATCCAGTCACCAATCATTATAATAAAAGCATCCAAAAGCCTGATTCAATGGAAGTGAACACGGCGCTTCAGAGATGCTTAGTCAAAGCAATCGCGTTTCACGGGCTTGCAGCCTATCTATATGCTGGCGAAGACTTGCCACCCGATGATGAGGATAAGCCCGTAGCCAATGAAGACGCAAAGCCAGCCCCATTTGATCCTTCATCATCCGCTCTTCTAGCAGGTCTAAGCGACGATGAAGAGGAACGGGCAGCGATTATCCAGTTTGATGCGGGAAAATCTAAAAAAGAGGCTGAAGAACAGGCTAAACGAAAATCCATAGCAGAGTGGCGCGAAGCATTTCTGGGTCATCCAGAAAAACCTGTCACCGAAAAAGACGGAAAAACAGTTATCGCGCCCCCAAGTGAAGAGGGTGATTTTGATTTGGTCTTGAAGGTCATCGAAACATTCATGCCTCGCATAAATGATAAAGATTTGGGGACTGATAAGAAAAAAGTGGTGTCATCCATCGGTGGATTTTGGCGCACCAATGTTGCGTCATTCGAGAAAATCATGGCTGATAGCCCCGAAACCCACGCGACGATCCTTGGCATGTTCAAAGAAGCGAAGGCAACAGCAAATCGTGGAAATATTTGGCGTAAAACAATCGAAATATAGGAGAGAAAAATGGCAAAAAATCCAACTTTTGGCTCAGGAGTATTGTTCAGAAACAAGGGCAAGCTCGATAAATTAAATTTTGAGGCAGCAAGAAGCGCAAAAGCCTACGACAACGCCCCAGATTTAACGGGTACTCTCGGCTTCACCAAGTCTGAGGCAAACGCTCTCATGCAGTATCTCAAGAAAGCGTTTGAGAATGGCAATGAAGACTCATATGGCAAAGTAAATGTCGGCTTTGCTGCAACCATACGGGATTCCGCCAAGGCTGGAGACTACTTGTCTGCGTGGTGTTCGGAGCCTTATGAGGCAAAGCCCAAGCAAGAAGCGCCTAAAGCTGTAAGTCAAGTCCCTGATCTAGACGATGACATACCGTTCTAGCCAGCATCTGTCAAAGGTGAGGGGGCAGCCGTGCCTTATATGCGGTAGCCCCTACTCCTCTGCCCACCACCTTAGGTTCTCAGAGCCACGGGCGATGGGGAAAAAGGTTAGTGATGCGAATACGGTTCCCCTCTGCCATGACCATCATATGGAGCTTCACGCATACGGAAAGGGCGAGAAGTCATGGTGGGCATCTCAGGGTGTTGACCCCATTGAATGGATGTCGGAATTTTTAGCTAACTTGAGCAAGGGCTTTAAAGAATATGGTTGATATCAGACAGAGTGCCTATAAGTTTGAATGCATTTTTCAGAGTATGAGAAAAACGAAGGAGCATATTAGCCTCACGGTTTCTTTGCATCCCAACGAGGTTCCCAGAGATTTGCTGGCAGACCCGATTGGCTCACGTTACATGGCTGCTCTCGTCAGACTTGGTGATGACGAGGAGATTATTCCTCCAAGAATCCAAATGGAAAACAGCCGACTTGTTCAGGCTGCTGGAATGCTTTGCCGCGATGAGAAATTCCAGCAGTGGCTGGTTGATAGCGGATGTGCCACCGAATTAAACGAGGAAGCTGCTGGCAGCGCCCTCAGGCGACTATTATGTATCGATTCCAGAAGACAAATTGGTGAAGAAGAGCAAACTGCGGAACATTTCAAGCAGATAAAAGAGGTTTTTGAATCGGGTAAACTAATGGGAAAGAAAGAAGATGAAAGCGAGTAGTGTTTTAAAATTATTTTTTGACCGTGTAAGCGCAATCGTTTCAAGCGACAGAAGCAACGCTTATGGCGACCCCGTACTCAATCATATGCGAATAGCCGACCTGTGGAATGTGTGGCTTAAAAACCGCACATGGGGGCCTGAAATTACACCTTATGACGCTTCTATGATGATGGGTCTTGTGAAATTTGCACGATGTCAACACAAGCCGTCAACATCAAACCATGAGGATATTGCTGGATATGCATCGGTCAGTGATTTCATTTATGAAGGATTGAAAAAGGACGTTGAAGAGTATGAGCGGAGCCAAGGGACGACCCCACAAGATACAAAAAAGCAGGACGTACAACCTCACATTCACTATCGAGATGGTTCAGCAAGTCAGAAAAAAAGCTAGTGAAATGCGTGTCTCCGCACCTACCGTTATTCGGGAGGCGGTTAAGTCGTACCTTGATGGAGGAATAAGTATTGTCCAACAAACTGGAAGTGGTTTTTCTGACGGCGTTGAAGCTGCTCTCGCTGCTCTGAGAAAAGAATTTTCTCACACCAAGTATGCAAGCGGTAAAACACTTGGAGAAGTTGCTGCTGAAAAAGTCAAGGAAAGACTGGAAAAAGACGGCAAACAATGACTGAACCCTCTTATACAAAGAAAGAGTCCTACATAAAAAAACTACATGAATTGTTGTGGCTTTTTATTGAACGGACACACCCAGATTTAACTGGGGATGTTGTTGAGTGCGCGGAGAAAGTTTTAAATGAAAAAAAATAACAAACAAACACCAGCGCAAGAGGCACGGAACGCCTGTTTCCGTGCCTATAAAAAAAGAAAGAGGATGAGGGATTGGATTGAAAAAAACGGTGGGCACAATGAATTGCGGGATGAAGCAGCCATAGAGGAATGGCTGAGGAACAATGAAATTACAATTTGCCCACCCTTCGGACACAATGACCCGCAATGGGGGAGCCTAACGAAGGGAAACAAAAACATCCGCCGAAAGGGAGTTAAGAACCATGACACATAAAGCAATTCCTACCAAATATGCTGGACATACATTTAGATCGCGGTTAGAGGCCCGTTGGGCTGCGTTTTTTGATGTCTGTGAATGGGACTGGGAATATGAGCCAGTGGACCTTGATGGCTGGATTCCAGATTTTCGACTCACCAGCCGCGCGCCAGAATGCTCCAGGTATCACCGCACCAGCGTTCTTGTTGAGGTCAAGCCAATCAATGAATTTTGTCAGGAGACAGCCGACAAAATTGAGCGAGCTTCAAAGACGAGCGAAAGCTGGTGCGAAGTTTTATTGCTTGGGTCGCGGATTATTGAACAAGATGACCGCTACAATCCGCGCAGCTTCTTAGGCTGGTTGTGGGAGCGTGGGTATTATGAGTCTCCCAAAGATGGCCCTCCTGATAATCAGGGTTGGGACCGCGCCGCTTTCACTAACAACCGTGGCGGTCTGCGGTATCCTCAGCGAGGCGATAACTCACGCGACGATGATCTCGTGCATAACCGCTGGCCTTACGACTTTTGTGCAGAATATGGCGCTTTTACGTGTCGATTAAGTGGTTTTTATGAAGGCGGCAGTACCCGCGACATCCCCTACGCCAAAGCGAAACGCATATGGGGCAAAGCCAGCAGCGCTGTGCAGTACAAGGGTTCGGAAGCTAGTGAATAAGAAAAAGAATTAAATGCCAAACTTGCGGAAAAGGGGGCGGGAAGACCGCTCTTTAACCTATACAGATTGGCGCAGAACAATTGGCGAGGGAACCTATTGTCAAGATATCGACCAAGTCGAGTACAGAATTATAGACGGTGAAATTGTTCCTGTGCTTATGTTAGAGCTTACGCGGTATGACTATGACACAGAGCCTACAGAGGGCTATTTCGCTGCCATACTAGAAAGATTTGGTAAATCACAGCGGAAATCTGCAACCAGTTTTGCCACGCTTCTAGGCGTTGATTGCATTATTGTGCTGTTTAAACACAACCTAACAAAGTTCTGGATTTTTAATTTAACCACAAACCAAGGCTGGTACAGCCTTGATAAAAAGGGCTACGAAGATTGGTTGGTGAAGTGTCGCGGAAGGAATTGAGGGGGAGTTGACTAGACCCCCCCTCTGAGGTGACGCTCATCTCTCATCAATGATGTACCCTGGAGGATTCGAGATGAACAAAACAAGATTAACAACTGTCGAAGAGATTGTCCAACAATATTTCAATCAGTATCGAAATGGTACTATTTCAGCATCGAGAGCCAAATCCGCTTGGAAAAATATGCAGCCTCTTCTTGGCAAGGTTAAAGTCAGTAACCTTACAGGACAGCATATCTCAAAATACACAAAATTTCGGGCAAGCCAGGCCGCGCCTGGGACAATAAATTTTGAGTTAGGTGTTCTGTCTGCTGCCCTACGGTGGGCAAACAAACAATCATATATTTCCCAACAAATAGTTATTGCCCGACTACCAACACCAGAGGCAAGGCAGCGGTTCCTAACTAAAGACGAGTGTAAACGTCTTGTTCAAGCCTCAAAAGAATACCCACACCTGTATGCATTTGTTGGGATAGCTCTTTTAACGGGTCAGCGTAAAGAAGCAATTCTGGGTCTGAGGCAAGACCAGATTTTTTGGGATCAGGGGTTTGTTGATTTCAATGACCCCTCGTCACCAGACCATGCCAGAAGAAAGAATAGAGGCATTGTTCCCCTTGGCGTGGAGTTGCGCCAGTTCTTAGAACAACACAAAAGCGATTGCCCATATGTCGTTAATAAGAACGGCAGACGTATTCGTGATTTAAGGAAGTCGTGGGATAAGATGGTCGGAGAAGCTGATCTTATTGGTGTCACGCCTCACGTTCTAAGGCATACTGTTGCATCGCATCTTGTGATGGACGGCGCACCACTTATAGATGTTTCAAGATTGCTGGGCCATAAAGACAGTCGAATAACAGAAAAGGTATACGCAAAATTTTCGCCAGATTACTTAAAAACCGTATCAGAAAAATTATCCATTGCTGCCTAGTGAGCTCATGCGTCAGCTTTATAGTGGTATGCGCTTGGGCTGTTTTCGGCTGTATCGCCGTCGCAACAATCGTATATGGGACGCTTGCAGACGGGGCATCCAAGGTGCGAATGTATTTCAATTAAGCGGGTTATCCTTCCGCACCACGGGCAGTCGATCATATCGCCCTCGGCATGTCCTAGAATACTAAGTCTTTTTTCTCCTTCTGTCTTTTGCATAAAAATTCCTTTCCCATTTTTTGTGGCGAAGCAATGGTATCCAGACATAGGGAAAAACTCTGGACACCCTGATGATAAGTCGATTGATAAAATGCAGATGAAACGGAAGTGGTTTTAGCACATCCATGAAAAGAACAGAGCGTATCTTGTCAGAGTCATTAACGGCAAAATGATTATAGGTGTCGTCAAAGAAAAGAAGTTTTCCCTCTTTCCAAGACCCATTCTGCCCACCCACATTTATATAACATAAATGCGGTTCGGGTACGTCAAGCGCTAAATGCAATCTCAGCACCCCTGAATAAGGCCCGCTGTGGGGATTTAATTTTTTATGAGGGCCGAGAACGCTAATATAGGCGCTGATAATATATGGGTGTTTCCGTAGGATTTTTGCGGTGTTTGGCATTTGCCCGCAATTTCTCCTAAACCAGATGCCCGCACCCTTCAGAAAAAATAACCGCCATTTATCGTCGTTGGAAATATAAGTCTGATGCGGGCTTATTTTTTGAAAAGGCGCAAAATCTTCATATTTTTTAATGAGATTATCGTATTCCATACGAATGACGGAATAGTTATCTTTGAAATCTTGGGAGGCGGGAAGTAAATCAGCATCATAAAATACCTTTACACCGAATTTATTTCGTTTGCGGAAAGATGAGCCAAACAATCTTTCGATAATAAGCATTAGCCAATCAATATTACTTCTTTAACTCAGTAATTTGATTGGTTTTGTCTTGGCTTGAACGGCTTGAACCAAGCCAAAAATTGCAGACCTGCGTGAATGCAGCAGCAAGTGTTCCCAGTAAAATATATATAATTTCATTATTTCCCATTGGTATCGGATTGCCGAGAATAAGCCAAAGCATTATTCCGAACCCGATAACAATAAGAACGCTCATCGCACACACCGCCCAGGCGTGAAGGGATGACCGACCAGCCATATGCCTTGCCGATATCCTGTCTTGAGCGTGTATTCTTGCAGACTCAAGCCTCTCGTGACTAAGTTGCATCTGTAGTTCGATTTGCAAGTCTGGATTTGCACGGAATTTCTTGATGGCCTCAATCCCATCAGCTTCAGACGCAATGTTTGTTCCCGTTAAAGAAGACGCGACAGTTACCACTTTTTCAGCGACTTTCTCTGCATCTTTCCCGACTAGCCTTCCAACCAAATCAGGTAGAAACTCAGACGCTAAGGTGGTAGCAATGGGAATGAGGCCAGCAAGCATTTAGATCACGCCCCTTTCGCGCAAGATTACAGCTATGCCAGCAACAGCTATGCCAGCGACAGCCACCCAAAAATTATCCACAATCACCGAAACACCAATGCAAACAGCCGCTCCTGCTGCCCATGTTGATGGTTCCGACGCTCGATTCACTACCCACTTAACAATATCCATTCTATCTCCTCGGCCTCTATTGAAGCTCACCTGTTTCAATCATAGTCGCAATTGTTTTGCTGCGATTAGGCAGTTGTTCTGCATATTTAGAGTTTAAAAGTTCTGCTGCCACCTGCGACCAACTTACCTTACCATGAACAGCTTTTTTCCACAAATCCATCGTCTTCTTGAATGATAACAACGTGTTAATGCCAAGATTAAAGTGTAAATCTATGAGCGCGTGTTGCCTTGCGTCGTTTCCTTCGCGCCACCAAGGAAAGACTTTATCCAATTCTGAGATACATATCTCTATGTCTTCGTCCAACATATCAACAGCGGTCTCTACAGAGATGCCCCTGCTTGATAAATTTCTCCCCACGCCAATCGTCCAATAGCCCGCCGTGCATTTGTAAAGTTCGAGTTTCATGCCTTCGTGGGCAATTATCTGTTTTTTTAGCTGGGGGATATTCATTGTCTGCGTAGCGCCTCTGTTCTCAGTTTTTTGATGTTATGAGAATGGAGAAGTTCGTTGATTTGTGCGTCAACCCCCTTAACGCCATCCCGTCTTTCTTCTGGGGTAAGAGACCTGTCATTGACCAGTTGTTTACGGAAAAGTCTCAAGGCGGTTATATCTTCACGCAACGCTTCTAAAGTTGGTCTATGCATTTCTAGGTTCAGACGCGATAGTTGATATCTGTCAGCCCTGTCTAGGTCTCCACCCTCCAAGAGGGAGTTCAGTGTTTCAACAAAAATGTCCAGTTCGGTCTTTAAATCGTAGAAGGTTTGAAGCTGTCCTTTCCCTTCTGGCTCTTGAAAAAACTTACCAATAACAGGCTCTTCATGTATGGATTTCGCTGCGCGTTCAGGTAGACCTATTGCTTTTCGGCTAATAGAATCTCCCAGCATAAGCGCATAGCTTCCAAGGGTTCCAATATATCCCCGCACAACATGGTCAATTTTTTCCGCATCAACCCGCAACGCTAAATTTTCATCAAGTGCTTCGGACAGGGCAATCGCAGTGGGGGATGCATAATCAGGATTTGCCATCCAACTCTCATTTCTTCCCTGCCAGTAGGTGACAATTTCACGGCCTGTATGCCAGTTTTCATTTATCATTGCTTCAAAAGCGGGCTGGAACCATTGTGGGAAGGACATATTAAATGTGGTGGTAAGATGTCTCCATGATGCTCTGCCGATCTCACGCCCATCTGATGAGCCTTCAATAAGTTGCATAATTCTTTCGGGAATAACCTTAAAAAGAACCCCAACCTCAAATGGAATCGGTATGCGGAAGGCTGAACTATCCCGTGTACCGCCAAACCATGTGGGTGGAATAATCCAGTAATTGTCTTTCACATGCTCGGGAGCATTGTGATACCAGGGATTATCTTCTTCATCTCCTGCGTTCTGTGCCATGTGGTAAGCAGCGGTCAGGGAAACAATCATCAGCGCCCTGAAATAAAACCTCTTTCTTCGTTTTGCCTTATCAACAGAAGAAATATCACCCTTTGCACCACGGTACAGGACATCAAGACCTTGGATGCGAGCATTTAAGAACGGCACAACGGCGGTCAAATAGCGCATAGCTTTGCTTTCGCCCTTGCGCGAAAAGTTAATCACTTCCAGCGCCTCAACAATAGCCCTTGTCTCGTCTCCCGTTTCTTTGAGTACCCTGTTATAAACGGCTATTCTTGTGGAAGAGTCAGACGCACCACTGATACTGTCAAGCGCGTTCCACATGGAAATAAATGGGTGGCGCACTGGGCTTTTCAGCTTCATGTGCTTGCGGAAGGCTCTCATAACATTTTTGGAGTCACCCTTAAAGTCGTACCCGCCGACAACTCCGCTCGCGATGAGGGCTTTTGCAGAAGATGTTCCCATCAAAGCATCACCGTATCCCTTTAGAGTGCCAACGACAGGAGTTACATTTATACCTGACGTAACCCATGACGAAAGCGTGTCCCTCAACATATTTGCTGCCATGAAAGATGGGTCTTTGGTTACCATCTCACGCAAGAAGCGGGCTGGCGCAGCTTGAAGGCCAAGAAACGGCATATTAACATCGCCTGTTGCCTGAAGAGCGTTCACCAACATGCTGTCCTGCACCTCAAACCATTTTGTTTCACCCTTAATTCGGACGCCGAGCCTGTTAGGGTGAGGCTCCCTGTTGTCCTCTGGAATGGAAGCAGCGAGGTTGAGATAAAGCATGTCCCTGATTGCACGGCTTACAGCAATGTTTTGCATGGAGGCTGTTACAGCAGCGCTGGCATTTTGTAAGATGTTATTAAGAGGGTCGGCAATCCTCTGGTTATCAACCGCAATTCTTACATTGGCACGAGGGTTCAGTTCTTTTAGCGTTTGCAATCTATCCTGTAATTGTTTGCTATCACGCGAAGTATACCTCCCACTGTCAGCAACATCGTTGACCATGACCCAATAGACTGGCTTACCCCCCTTGAGTTCGCGGGGTTGTTTTGTCTGCCAAAAACTCTGGAACATTTTATTGTTTCTGTTGTCATCCAGTGTCTTGTAAAGCACATCTTTAGTGGGGGTTCCTTCGCCTGATACCACGCGGTAAGCAACGCCCGCATCCTCATAAAGCTCCCTATAAAAGGGAAGATAGTCTGCATTTTCTTTCCAGAGTGTCGCCATGTCTTGGGAAATGACCCCTGCGTCCATCATCATATTTACAACAGAATTATTCCAAAGCTGGTATTTCCTGTGCGCTTGTTTGATGGCGGGGTCTTTTTCCCCGATTGCTAATGCTGCCTCAATATCTGCATCTGTCAGGGTTTTTTCACGCCCCTCAGCGTTTAACCTCTGGGCGCGTTTGCCGATGGAATAAAGGAGAAACGATTCTAACAGCCCCTTACTTTCCAGGGGCTTGAGAATATTAAGAAGTCCATCCACCTCATCCGCACTTTCCCAGCGTATTTGTCTGGTTGTTTGTTCCCCTGTAACAGGGTCAACCACAATTTCCTGATAAGCGCTTTCCTCTATGAGGCGATCCATAGCCCTCTGGTAATCAGCCCTAACCGCATCCCGATGTTTCCCTGCTGCCGCAGAAACCTTTAAGCTGTTTGAATTGATGGCATAGATGCGCCCACGATCATATATTGGCGGGCCAACTGTTAATGTGGCAGAAATGACCCCAGATGCCCTATCCAAGAGAGCAAACGCAGCAGAAGCCGCCGAGTCAGTTGCAATGTCGTGATCCAGCCCCTCTTCCCTGCGTTTTTTCTGCACAAGTTTCTCGGTCTTGAAAACACTTGCCCATTTATCAACAAGATGGTGGCGGAATTTTGTACGCCATCCCCACGGATTATTGGGGTTGTATTTATCAAGACCATTTATACCTAAAACCTTTTCTCCAAGGGTTTGGTCAGGGGGTGATCCACCAATAACTTTTTTATGAAGGGCTTTCTCTTCAGGGGGCAGTTGCGCGTACCTGCGCTTTAGACTGTATTTCTTTCTAAGTCTTAATGTCTCTCGTTTTGGATTTGGATTTTCTCCAGCAATTGATTCATTCGCAGCCTGCGTTGCTGCAACGCTTGCGTTTGGATTAATAACTGGGCTTTCCATAGGACGGGTAACGTCTTTTTTATTCGCGCCATTCGGGAAGGCCGTGACAAGAGCCATATACCCCCTGCCTTTAAGCTCAGGTCTCCCCGATACCACGTTGGGGAACATATTAAATGGCACCTCACGGAATATAAGTGTAGAGGGATATTTCCATTCTGGATTGTTCCACCTTAATTTGATGAGTCCATTTTCCTGCCTGAAAAGCTGGAAATTTTTGGATTCATCACTAACGCGGTCTTCATCGCGCCTATCCCGTGTTTGCGGTTGCCCCAAAGGTTCGTCCCTATGAGGCCAATATGCGCTCATAACGACCTCAACAAAATCAGCAACACTGTTTGCTGGTGTGTTTTCAACTATTTCAGCTTTATGGCGGTTAGCGTGAATTAGTCCAAAGCCTTTGTCTCGGCCTTCGATCTTCTTATTAACACCCCTATGTATGATTACAGGCCATGCCCTGCCATTCCATATTATAGAAGCGTTATCACGGAGCTTAGGCGTTATCATATGTTCAATCGCAAATGCATCCGCTGGCATACGGGAATAGCCAAGGTCTTCTGCCAACCTGGAGAACCATGATTGCGTTCTGGAAAGGTGTCCTTTCTGAACGTCCTTAGACTCTACCTCGCGCCTCTTAATTGAATACTGGGGTGCCTGTTGATCCAAATATTGCTGTTCCAAAGTGGCAACCGCTTCTGCTTTGGTATATCCGATACCCGTTAAACTGTCTAAGTCATCAGCCCTATGCCATACAGCATAACCAAATTGTTCAGTATCTCGGAAAATCCGTACAGTCGAGCCATCCCCAAGCGTAACTATATATTCTCCAGTTTCTGAGAAATCGGGGGCGCGTTTGACGGTAGCGGCTTTTCGGGCGATGGAGTATTGAGCGGCTGGCTGTTCCTCTACTCTTGGTCGGGATAATTGTACCCATCTATCGGAACCCCTGATTTCCGTAAAGCGGCGACTAGATTCTTCTCCACTTCTTTGAAACTCATCCCTGGTTTGACTGTTATAAGCTCCAGATTGTTTGAGTCTTTCGATTCCTTCACTTGTTTCGATTTCATTGAACTCTCCTATATCAAATATTGCCAATTGTGCGCCACTGTCAGCCACATATAATGCTGTGTCAAGACTGTCGTATATTTGAACAGCATCAAGATAATATTTATTATTATCCTGATTAAGCCATCCGCCAGCGTAAACCTCTTTCCCAGTAGCCTCAGCAGTTGCTAATAAAGTTCGGACAAACTCTTGAATTGTTTCTTCATTTAGGCTGTCTGATTCTATTATATTTTCTGCGGCCTTAATTGGAGCTACTACAAAACCAGTTTTAGGAGGGGGGCTTCCATCAATTTTTACAGTGAACCCATCAGGATTATTCTTGATAACATCTATAAGGGCTGACTCATTTAATTCTGCTCTTCGGGCGATTGAGTATTGGGGCGGGGCTTCCGCTTCATCAACCTCACCGCGATCTCTGCCAGTTCCTCTGGCGTCTGCGTCGATACCTCGTCTGGTGGCCCCTCGCTCCAAGGCGCGTTGATTGGCTTCGGCTTCATTTAGAACCTCTCTTCCTTCCAACAATAAATCAAATGCTTGTGAATAATCGGTATTCAGGTCTTTTACCTGAGCGCCCAGTTTTGCGTATAGATTTTTCTCAGGATACCACAGGATAGCTTGAAGATCGGCATTCGTTACCTCGATCCCATCTCTGCTTAGTTTCTCCTTGGTTTTATTCATTATGCGCCTGACAGATTTTCGGTATCCTGATCCGAAGGGACTGTCTTTTGGTTTAATCTGTCCATCGTATAAGGCTTGAGCCGCCTTAGCCCATTCTGGTTTTTCTTCTTTTGACCACTTCTTTGGATTTTTTTTGTATGCTTTCTGCACCTCTGGGGTTTTGAAAATTCTTTCATGCTCAAGACGTAAATCGCCAGCCAACTCTATAATCGCGTCAGTGTCCTTGGCTTCAACAGCTTCCCGCATTCTCCCAATAAGTTCGCGGTCTCCCCTTTCAATTAGTGCTTTGAACAATCTCTCTTGTTGTTCTGGAAATGCACCTGGGTTGCCTACAAGCCTTCCTGTCAGTCTTCCAAATGTCCTCATCAACCACATATCAATAGTGATTGGATCAAAATTCCCATTAAGATTTTGGTAGAACCCCTGCCCTATCTTTGCCCCCAAAAGATACGATCCAAAAACAGTTTCCCCCATCCCCTCTTGTTTGGGGACTGGAAAATTAAAACCCTCTTCTGTCAGTTGCTTTACTGTAAACTCTGTATTGAAAAAATTATTTACTTCTGAAATCCCGCCTTGATTGTCGAACCGCTCAATCAAAGAATTTAAAAGAGCAAAATTATTTTTCATTGATTTGGAGCTTTCCCCCTTGCCGTAATTCTGAGGGAATTTTCCATTTTCTCTAAAATACGAATACACCTCATCAGCATATTTTGTATTTAAAACAACATTTGTTTTTTGGCTTGTAATAGCCAACGCAGCTAAAAAGGCAAACCTTGCATCAGGATTGGTTTCTATTTCTGGATATACCTGAGAAGCCTTCTCCAGCGCCTCTTGTATTTTTTCACTGTACCAACCAGAAGCATTGTCGCCATATTGCAAAGCAGCTTTAGCTTCAAGGGCTAAAACATCAGAAATTAAATTATCTTGGCTTTGATTTTTTTCAATTAAGATTGGTTTCTTATGAACCCTCAGCCCCTTCATATCAAGAAATTCAGCAGCAAAAGGAACGCTCATTCCTGAGCGGGGGGCTAGTTCGTCATTATACAAAATGTCTACGGCTGAAAGCCTTCTTATTTTCCCCTTTGGCGGAATGGGTCTGCCATTCAATGTAAGGTTATTATTCCCTTCATTAAATGCTGCAAAGGCTGTGTCTCTCGGACGAACCCTTTCCCGTTTAATAGAGAATTGCGTAATGGGGGCGTCCGCCTCACGCTGCCGAAGCCTCTCCCTTGTTTCTTGGGCAGTTACAGTTTGTTCCTGCGTGGGAGTGACGCCTGCGGGTACAAATTCAGTAGATGCTGGAACTGGCGCGTATTTCCCGAAAACATCAGCCGCAGAAAGAACATTAATCTTTTTAAAGCCCCTCCGCATGGCAATGAAGAAATCAGCTATGCGGTTAAAGAGATTGCGCGGCTTCCCAGCAACCTTCATTACGCCATCCGCATAAGCGCGGAACGACTCAGCGACAGCTTCTTCGACAGCCTGTTCAGACGTTAAGGGTACACCTGCTTTTCTATATACTTGAGAAATCTCATCAAACCATGTCTTGTCGAGTTTTTCGCCCTCACGGGTAACGGCATTTTTCGTTTTGACAAAGTCAGTCAAAACCTTCCATTCGGCTTTGGATATGATCCCTGCATTCTTGAGAACGTGTATGATCTCATGGCTCATCACACTGCTTAATTGTTTAAGCGCCTGCTCCCTTGAGGGGGGAGACCCGTCCTGATTGTCTTCCAAGGCATCCAGCGCCAAAACAATTACCTGCTTATCGTCGGTCTGGCGAACCCGTCCCTCTGGCGTTCCCTCTACGCCCTCTTCCGTAAGGGTGTTGACGTAACGGACAGTCAACGGAACATTTTTTAATGCAGGAATTTTATTCTGGAACAACCTTAACGTGCTGCCCAAGGCTTTATTGATAGCCTCACGCCCGCCCAAGTTTTCCATGCGTTCTTTAAACTGTGGAATTGCTTGCGCCCTTGAAGCGCGGTTTTTCATCTCCTGCGCCGCTTGCTCAGAAGTTAGTCTTGAGTCTGTATCTGAGCGCCTTATAAGAATACCTGATTTGGGGGCAACAGCACCTTCGCCAGTTGTCTCGATAGAACCACCACGCAAAAAACGCTCTCTGAGAGGCGGTATAGTTCCCTCTTCAGCGGTACGGGCAGCTTCTTCTTGCGCCCTTGCCCGCTCTTGGGCTTCAATTAACTCGCCTCTTTGGAGGGGGGTTTTAACAGGGGCTGGTCTATTATAACGATAAACACCACGCTTCTGTTTCCCACGCGCATTCGTTGCATGTCTTATATCGCCACGCCTTAACGCACGTTCTATAATCTGCTCTGTCGGCTCGCCCGTCTTATCCAGAACATTATTTACATCACTCTTTTGGAACTCTCCCTTTTCCAAAACCCTTCCACCCTTTTTACCAACAGTACGGCGGGGCATATCCCTCGCCATAGCAATAACAGTGGCATATTGGCTTGGGGTAAAGTCTGGCTGTCTAATAGTGGGGAGGCTGGTGGGCTGCGAGAAAGAAGGAAGTTCGTCCAGTTTCATCTGAACTGTCGCCAGTTGCGCTCCAGACATGCGGTTTAAATCTTTACCGCCAGTCAGGCCATAAACAAACCTGACAAATCCGTCATCATGCGTACCTGTCTGGCTACTGGCTTCACTGTCTATAATAATATTTTTCTGGGAAGCGGTTTTCCTTATCCCTTCGATTGTTCCTGTGTTTGTTGCTCCAGGCAAGATGCCGTCTATAATGTTCTGGTCTATGCCAGCATCCGCCATCTCTTCAACGGAAACAAAATCCCCTCTATGTTTGGGACTCTTCCCCACCCTGAGATTGTGTGTATTAATCCGACCAGAGACTTCCGTGGGAAGGGTATCAAATTCAATCGCAGCAGGAAGATATGTTTTCCGCGCTGC
>VTLG01015865.1_pt1 | contig 17874 bp, 33 predicted proteins | sample 4694571 | NCBI WGS metagenome assembly VTLG01 (sample SAMN12604809, study PRJNA352737) | marine metagenome | biome: ENVO:00000447; feature: ENVO:00000209|ENVO:00000569|ENVO:01000036; material: ENVO:00002151; isolation source: viral sequences binned using virsorter ... | reverse complement strand
GAATAGATTTAAATATGATTTAAATAGTTTGTCTTGGGACTATCTTGGTTTTGGTAAATCAGAGGTAGCTTTGGTTGAAGCTGCAAAGTCAAGAGGACTAGATCCAAAAGCAGATCTCTGGCAACTGCCCGCCATGGAAGTCGGAGCGTACGCAGAGAAAGATGCAGAATTAACTTTAGAGCTCTGGCAAATATTTAAAAAAGAAATTATTCATCAAGACGTAGAATCTATTTTTAATCTCGAGACAGATCTGTTTCCTTGTTTGGTCGACATGCGTTTTTTAGGAGTGAGAGTAGATGTAGAAAACGCTCATAGATTAAAGAAAGACCTAGAGTACCAAGAAAAATTGTTACTGTCAGAAATAAAAAAAGAAAGTAACATAGAAGTTCAAATATGGGCAGCAAGGTCAATTGCCAAAGTTTTCGACAAATTAAATTTACCTTACGAACGAACTGTAAAAACACAAGCACCTTCCTTTACAAAAAATTTTTTACAAGAGCATGCACATCCTGTTGTAAAACAAATAGCTAAAGCTAGAGAGATAAACAAAGCTCACACTACATTTATTGATACCATAATTAAATATGAACATAAAGACAGAATACATGCAGAGATAAATCAAATTAGATCTGATGCAGGTGGAACTGTTACTGGTAGATTTAGTTACAACAATCCAAACTTACAGCAACTACCGGCAAGGAACAAGGATCTAGGACCTATGATTAGATCTTTGTTTTTACCAGAAGAAGGATGTCACTGGGGTTGCTTTGATTATAGTCAACAAGAACCAAGACTAGTTGTACACTATGCAGGTCTACATAAATTTCCAACAGTATATGATGTTATCGATGCATATGAAAATGATTCATCAACAGACTTCCATCAAACTGTAGCTGACATGGCTAAGATTCCTAGATCACAAGCAAAGACAATTAATTTAGGTTTGTTTTATGGAATGGGTAAAGCTAAGTTACAAGCAGAGTTAGGAGTTTCAAAAGATAAAGCAGCAGAATTGTTTGACCAATACCATGCGAAGGTTCCCTTTGTTAAACAGTTAATGAACTCGGCCTCTAATCGTGCACAAGAACGTGGACAGATCCGTACACTTCTTGGTCGGTTATGCCGATTTCATTTATGGGAACCAAATAGTTTTGGTATGCACAAAGCCATGCTACATGAAGATGCACTCAGGGAACACGGACCTGGGATCAGAAGAGCATATACATACAAAGCATTAAATAAATTAATACAAGGTAGTGCAGCTGACATGACTAAAAAAGCAATGTTAGATTTATACAAAGAAGGAATATTAGCACATATACAGATACATGATGAGTTAGATTTATCTGTTGAATCTGATGCACAGGCAAAAAAGATAATCGAAATTATGGAAAATGCGGTTAATTTAGAAGTCCCCAATAAAGTTGATTATGAAACAGGAAAGACTTGGGGGGATATTTATGATAAGGATTAATCATGGTAAAGATGAAGTCTATGTTTTTAAAAATTTTTTATCAGACAAAGAATGTGACAAGTATTTTAAAAAGATAAGAGATATAGGACATTTACCTTATTCACTGCCATGGCCAGAAAGAGTCATTGATATAACAAAAGATCGAATAGTTAAAAAAGTTACTAAATTTATAAATAAAAATTTTAATTTAAAATTAACTGCAGAACAAGCTGAGATACAAAACCACCACGTAAATTCTTCAGCAGATCTGCATATACACAATGATCTAGGAAGAGAGCATATAATATACAATAGTCTTATTTATTTGAACGACAATTTTGACGGTGGACATTTCATCACTAAAAATGGCATAAGTATAAAACCAGAAAAAGGAATGTTAACTTTTTTTAATGGTCAAAAAGTTTATCATGGTGTAAAAAGAGTTTTAAAAAATGATAGAAAGACCATAATTTTTTGGTGGAGAAAATGATTTATGGCTTATTTAAATGCAAACATACCAGTAGAGTACGCACAAATTAGAAGGGAATATTTATATGATCTTAAAAAACATCATGGAGAAGTTGAAGACTGTATTATCTTTGGTGTTAGCTGTATTACAGGTCGTGCTTTATTATTTCATGCTATCATGGAAAACGGCGCAATCTTTTATCGCCTCCCAATTAGCGCGTTTATTCAAAGAGGATTTAAAGTTACCGACGTACCACAAAGAAGACTTGATGAACTTCAGCTCTGGAATTCTTTTAGTTATTATCCTTCTGTTCATTGTTGGGACATTCTAGAATCACAATCTGGTAAATACATTGGTAAAGATAAAAAATGGCATCACGGGAAATATTTATTTACTGTTGACTTTGCACATCCAGAAGCTAACATACTAGACACTGATCATTCAGAGATACCGCACGAACATAAGTGCGCTCACATACTTGCTTTAAACGATGGCAACTATGCAGCTCAACCTAACAACAGATTAATATGGGACATACCGTCATTTACGGTAAAGGATCAAGTACCTGATTGGAAGGTTCAAACTAATTATTGGAACGTAGAAGATACAGGACAATGGAAAACTGAGGACACTGATAATTTCTTCTACGAGATGGAGGAAAAGAAACATGATTAAAAAAGTTAAAGATAAAGCTTTACACTATTGGGCAAACCATAAGATTGAATCTATTGTGTTTGTAGTTTTAGTCGTAGCATTAATAATTAAATAATGAATTCAGGAGATAGCCAGTATGGATTACAGATTCACAGCTTTGCTGATAATTTTAATATGTTTACTGGCTATTTTCGTACGTCCAATGTCTCATACGCCGTTGAAACTAGACTCAAAAGACTTTATACTACCAAAACCAAAACCTAAAAATGAATAAGAAACCACTCAACATATCTGAAGAAGCTGCCGTTCAAATGCCTATGAAGACGGTTGCATCTTTGATCGTCATCGTAGCGCTCGGCACTATGGGTTACTTTCAAATTATAGAACGTCTCAATGTTGCAGACACTCGTATACAGATCATGGAAAAAGATCTTGAAGAAAATACAGAGTTTAGAATCAAATGGCCACGTGGACAATTAGGATCACTGCCCGCAGATTCTGAGCAATTTATGATGATCGAGGATCTTTATAAGACTACAGATAAACTTAACGCACACATAGAAAACATGGCGTTGAACAAAGTTAATATAGAATTTTTAAGAGGACAGATGGATAAAGTTCTGGTTGATATAGAAAAACTAAAAGATGCTAATAGAGATTTAGGATACAAGAACGGAGACTACTCACAATGATAGGTTTATTTTTTATAGGTTCTATATTTTCAATTATTATATTATCCATATTAATATACGTGAGGAAATATGATTGAGACTGTGATAGCTTTACTTATGTTTGTAAACGGAGAGATCAAGGAAGCTCGTTTGCAACCATCAATGGCAGTGTGTTTACGAGGTAAACGTGAAGCAGAGAGAACTTTTTCTGAGTCTGTTTCTTATAAATGTATCCGTAGTAAGGCAGAATTAGAGGACAATATTGATGGATCGAAAAGTATTAAAAAACTTATCTTATCTAAATAAATTTGCACAAAGACTAAGAGATGCACGCTTTTATCAACGTAGAAAAGATAGTAAAAAAATATATAATAGGAAAAAAATAAAAAATGAATCTTTCGCGTAATTTTACTTTATCAGAGTTAATTAAATCAGATACTGCCATACGTAGGGGTATCAATAACAATCCTAACGCAGAGCAAATAGAAAAACTAAAAGCATTGTGCGAAAATATTTTACAGCCAGTGCGTGATCACTTCGGCAGAGTAAAAGTGACTAGCGGATTCCGTAGCAGTGAGTTGTGTGTAGCCATCGGCAGCTCTGTAAATTCACAGCACGCCAAGGCTGAAGCTGCAGACTTCGAAGTAATAGGCACAGACAACGCTGAATTATTTGATTGGATAAAAGCAAACCTCACGCCAGATCAGCTTATACTCGAGTTCTACACTCCAGGCGAACCTAACAGTGGATGGATTCACTGCAGTTGGGTAGCAGATCAACCAAGAGCATCATTCTTACATGCATATAAGTCTGAGGGTAAAACAAAATATAAACCTATATTAGGGAGTGCCAGAGATCTTGTCTAAAATCACATTAATGAAAGCGTTTAGTAATATTGATACCGTACAGGGTCATTGCCACAATTGTGAAGAGGAGTCCATTTTAGTTGCAATTGTTTCAGAATTTTATAGGTGTACTAATTGTGGTGCTGATACAAAGCAACACGTAAATGGTTGTATAAGATATATACAGCTATCAGAAAGTGATAAAGAATATATAAAAGCACATGGCAAAACGTAAGTTTACAACTTTTGTACCAAGACCAAAACCAAAGAAACGTCCAGGTCGACATACAAAAAGATTAAACAAACATAGAAAGAGACAATTGAAACATAACGGAAGATAAGTCAAATGGACTTAATAATACTAAACGACGGGATGTACAGTCTCATACCGGTCACAAAAGAGATGATGGCAAGTATGAAGTTATACATGAGTCAAGAAAATTTATTTGATCTTTGTGATATATTAAGATTAAAATTAACTACGTATAGCGATAGCATAAACGCTCATGTCATGAATGATGGCAGCGGACATTTTTATGGTTGTATATGGAATTAAGTTTCTTGAATAGGAGAGCAATAAAATTTTATATGTATAAGATTTTCATTTATATCTTCTGGGCCTATCTCTTTTATTTTATTCATAGACATTGTGTATCCAAGTTCTAAACAATCATATAGATTATTGAATTTTTGATCTGCCTCATATGGTGGCATACAACCCACACCTGAGATTCCAGAACACATTATTAAAGTCAGTAAAAATTTCATTGACAGCCCCTTTAAATTTTAATAGGATATCCTACATTATATGTACAAAGAAAGGTTATAATACATGACAGACTTTAGCAAATATAAAAATGTATCTCTATCAAATGATACATATACTAAACTTGACAGTTTGAGAAGGGTCATAGTGCCCAACACAATTGTATCAAGAGCCCAGACTGTTAATATCTTAGTAAATGAAAAAGTTGAGAAGATGAATGGCAAACTGGCAAAGGCTAAGAACAAAGGATGATTTCTTGGCAGCTCCACCAGAACTTAAACTGTGGAGAGCTGTCTTGAGTCTAGCTGCGGATGATGCTGTGAAGGATAAGTTTAAAAATATGGATGGACGTAATGCAATTGATGCTGCTCGATCTTGGTTTTTAAATCCTACTTCTAATTTTTTTATGGTCTGTAACTATGCTGAATACGAACCAGAATATGTTTTAGATAAAATGAAATTAGCAATTGAAAGACAAGAAAGGAGAGAAGATGCCCAAAGAAAAAGTTATATGTAATGTTTGTAAAGGTAATGGATTTGTAAAAGTTCCTTACGAACAAACTTACGATGAACAATGGGCTGATTGTGATTTTTGTAATAGTCAGGGTGAAATTTACTTGGAAGACGAATACATTAACGAACAATTTGATCACGACTTAAATGAAGTAGAGGAGGATATAGATGATCGAGGATCGGGGACCTCTGGATCTCACACGACGCATTGAGGATCTAGAGAAACAAAAGAAAATTTTACAAGATGCTTGCCGAAGAGCAGGTAAAACTATTAAAGAACAACAAGCAAAGTTAGATGCGATATACAAAGGAGCAGATTATGAGTCTAAGATTGGCACTGATTAGTGCATTAGAAGATAAGTACAATGCCCAGATATCTTCTGCTGATGCAACTATAAAAATTTATTTAGATCACTCTGTGGGCATCGGAGAACATCCACAACACATAGAAGAAATAGATAAACTTCTGCAACAGATTGTTGATGCACAAGAAAAATTAAAAGAATTACAAGTATATAAGATATGATTAGCGAAGCTGATGCAGCGTATATTGCAGGTTTGTTTGATGGTGAGGGCAGTATTCAATATAAACAATACGACAGACAAAGAAAAAATAATAAAAAGCCATACCCTACCTGGTCGATTAGGATGGAAATATCTATGACAGATAAGTCTGTTTTAATGTGGATGCATAATTTATTAGGATGCGGAACTGTTAACGAAAAAAGATACAAGACTCCATATACAGTTGGATGGAAAAAACAATGGCGTTGGAGATGTCAATCAAGAGATGCGTACTATGTTTCTTTGTTGATCCAACCTTATGCTCATGTAAAGATAGAAGATATAAATAAAATTATTAAACATTACTCAATGCTTGGTAAAGAAAAAATTAAAGCTAAAGTAATTAACATTGCTAATTATAAAATTAAAAAAACAGGGAGTTTAGTAGATTATGACTGATAAAGAACCATTGATTAGAATATTATCGTTGGGTGCAGGAGTACAAAGCTCCACTATGGCATTGATGGCAGACCAAGGAGCATTTGGTAAGAAACCAGACGCAGCCATTTTTGCTGACACGGGTTGGGAACCCACACCTGTTCTAGAACATTTAGAGTGGTTAAAGACTCAACTATCTTACCCTGTTTATATTACTGGTAAGGGTACGTCTATTAGAGATGATATTTTAAATGCCATGGGTGATAATGGTATTAGGCTTGCATCTGCACCCTTCTTTACAAAGAATCCAGAGTCTAAGAAAAAAGGTATGTTACGTAGACAATGCACGAGAGAATACAAAATAACTCCAATTGCAGCAAAGACTAGACGATTAGTTGGTTTGAAGAAGTATGCAAGATTTCCAAAAGGTGAACATGTTGAGATGTGGATCGGTATTTCTACGGATGAAATACAAAGAATGAAACCATCTAGAGATTGGTGGCAAAAAAATAGATGGCCTTTAATTGAGAAGAATATGTCAAGAGATGATTGTTTAAAATGGTATGAAGGTAAAGATTTAAAGAAACCTGCAAAGTCTGCATGTATTGGATGTCCTTTTCATGACGACCATTTTTGGCATGATATGAAAACAAATAGACCAGATGAATTTGAAAATGCCTGTGAGATAGATGACGTGATTAGAAAAGGTAATAAAAAAGTAAAAGATAATCTCTACATTCACAGGTCGTGTGTTCCTTTAAGAGAGGCTGAATTTAATATTAAAGATAAAGATCAATTAGATTTGTTTAACAATGAATGTGAAGGAATGTGTGGGGTATGATGGAAGATAAAGATTTAGAAGAGTATAATAAAAATACTTGGGAACTAAGATGGAATAAAAAATTTACTTACCCAAAGAGTCAAAGAGAAATAGTCATGGGTCGAAGACACTACGCAGTAGATAACCAAAAATTACCATCTGTAACAACTATATTATCAAAAACTCAAACAAAAGAAAAGCAAGAATCGTTGGCCAATTGGCGTGCTAAAGTGGGCGAGGAACAAGCTACAAAGACCATGGACCAAGCAGCTGCTCGAGGAACTGCTATGCATACCCTTCTAGAACACTATTTATTGGGCCAAAACCATGCCGATTTAACGGATTTAGGGCAAGAGGCTACCCTTATGGCTCAAAAGGTCATAGATGATGGTATAAAGGGCTCTCTGGACGAAATATGGGGGTCTGAGGTTACTTTATGGTACCCAGATTTATATGCAGGAGCAACTGATGTTGTTGGTATTTATAATGGACGCGAAAGCATAATAGATTTCAAACAAACAAACAAGCCGAAACGTAGAGAATGGATCGAGGATTATTTTATACAATTAGCTGCATATGCCATGGCTCACAACTATACATATCAAACTCAAATACATTCTGGTGTGGTTCTAATGTGTTCTAAAGATGGCTATTTTCAAAAGTTTGAGATAGCTGATGAGGAATTTAGGCAGTATATGTACAAATGGTTGGCGAGAGTTGGGCAATACTATGCTAATTTAGAATAATTCTAAACTATTTGTATCGTATAGAACTTTTTCCCCAGAATAAAAAAATATTTTTTTATTTTCAAAACCATGTTACAGGCGTTACAATGTTACAATTGTAAATAAACATTGATTATAAACACTTATTTAAGATTAGATTGTAACAACCCAATGTTACAGATGTTACAATCCGCATAAACACTCACTTTTCAAGTTCCCGGAGCGCGCGTATGGAAATTGTTTTTTGTAAAAAATGTCCCTAGAGAAAAGATCTATAGGGTGTATAAGGTGATATGCCTAAGAAAAGAAGAAAAGCTGCACTCACTGAAACAACACCTGACATACCATTTCACAAAGTTAGAGTTGAATGGGTTGATTGTGTATCTGATTCTGGATGGGCTAACGAAAAAGAATTTGATAAAATGAAATTAGCTAGGCCAGTAAACGAGGGTTGGCTATACGAAAAAACAAAAGACCATATAAAAATATTTGCATCATACGATAAAGATGAAGATGGAATTACGTTTGGGGATCGGACGATGATTCCTCGACATTGGGTGAAGAAGATAACTCGTCTGTAACTACTTCAGCATTTCTATCTATAATTGGTTGGTAATGTTCCAAAGCTTCTACAACCTTTTTATCTATTTCTTCTTGGCTCAAACCTTCATGTTTGTGTAGGTGAATCTGTTGGTTGTTATAATATCCAGCTGCTTTTCCACGTGAAACTTCCATATTACCTGCTGCAGTCCAGGCTTTATTTTCTCTGAACTCATCCCTAAGTTTACCTAACTCTACCATGTGTCCATTAAAACTTATGTCATATTTTTTTAACATCTCTGTTCTTCTCTCACCTATATACTCTACCACTAAAGGATATTTTTTTGGGTTTTGTAACTCTGATGCCCTAACATAAGCAGACTCTTCATCATACCCTGCTAGGATCGCACATTCAGTTGCTGTTTTCCTACCTTCGTGAGCTATGATTAAGTTGGCAAATTTTAATTGTTTTTCTGTTAATCTTTTTGGAACTCCCATGGTTGAAATATATAAAATATAGGATATATTTCAAGTACGAATGAATGGAAAGCTATTAAGTCAAGTATTAAATAAAATGCTAGTATCTCCTGCAGCTCAAGATGCAAGAGTACAAGTTTGTTTACCAGATGGTAAATTTTACGACATTACTTCATTTCAAATGCTTGAAAATAAAATTATAGGTCATAGAGAATCTCACAGATTAGTGTTCACAATCAAGGCTGAAACCTGGAATATGGGTAAGGTTTTGAAGAAAATAGGTGACTAATATTGAACACCACTTACTCTGAAAATTACTCTGAAAAATGTTGAAGAAAGAGTCTAAATTTTGGAGAGAAATAAGAGCACATAAATGTGAAATAAACTGGACTAGGATTGAAAATTCTGCAGCTCATGGCACTCCAGATCTGTTGGGTTATAACAAAAATAATAAATTTTTTACGGTCGAATTAAAAGTAAGTTTGAGTAAGTTTTTGACCTTCTCACCACACCAGATTTCGTTTCATATTAGACATCCTAAGAACACTTTTATCATGGTAAAAGAGCTGCCACGGGCCCTCGGTCAAGGGGCTATAAAACTTTATGAAGGGACCGAGATCCACGCGCTTGTGGGCGGGACCCACCCGGAGCCTGTGGCTTGTGGCTTGTCAGCTTGTTGCTTGTTCCTTGAGCGCTTGTAGCTTGTGGCCTGGTGCGTGCTTGCGGGCGGGGCCCTCCCAGAAAATTAATTCCAAGGCCACATACAGTTAAAGATTTTATATTTCCACTTAAGGATTGCTCATAGTATGTAGCCATGGAATTAATGTTCTCCATAAGCTATGTTTTTGACTTTCGGATCCCAACACGCTCGACAATCTAAACATTTATTGCCTTGCTTGGAGCTCGGGCAATTGCTGCCCTTGGTTACCACAGTTGAAGTATTAGGCCAGGCGCCAGCTGGCGCCTGGTCGATCATCGGCATTGAGAATCTTATAACTAGATTTCTGGGAGCTCTCGCAACGTGGTCCTGGATCCACGCTTCACGCGTTGGCAGCCAATGCTGTATACCAGGCGTGAGCTCGCAAACTTTAAAAATTTTATTTAAATGATCTAGATCTTGAACGTCGCCGCTGTCGTGCCATCTAAAATATTTAGATTTTTTTGAATTAATTAAATGAACCATAGCCGCGACCCATCCAGCGTGTTTAATAGATTTTAACCTTCTATACTGGGCATCCTGAACTATTTTGAAAACGTAACAGCCCTTGAGCGCGTAACAGTTAGAGCAAGTCGAGCCCTCAACCTTCTGAAGCTTCGATCCGGTTTTACACTCCGCAGCCGGCAGGCCGTAGCTCCAGCCCGGCATTTTCGACGGCCTCGACAGGCCGCCAACTAGCTGCAATGCTTCTTTAGATTTCATAATTTAAATATAGGATATTATAGGAAATAAACAAGAAAAATATTTTTATTTTTTTTAAATTTTTTTCTTGACATATCCTATTTTATCCTATACACTTGGACGGCGGTTGGGGATGGCGGAGGACAGAGAAGAGCTTGTGGGCGGGGCCCACCCAAAAAAAATAAAAGAGAAGAGCTTGTGTACTATAATTGATTGAGGCGAGGCTCGCTGCCTGTGGCTTGTGGCTTGCTGCTTGTGGATTGACCAGCGACCCTCGGCACGTTGCAAATCTATAGCAGCTGCTGTCCGAGACGCTCGCTGATCCCAGGTCTTATTAGAGATTGACCGACCATCCTTTCAGATCATAATCTCCAGTGATCAATTGGAGACTTAGGCCAAGGTAATAAGACCAGGGATCAGGGGCGATTTCTCGCCCTCGATCTAAACTTTACCAACTACAATCGTAGCCTATTTCTTTTCCTTCCTTCAACATTTTTTTACACCACGCAATAAATTTTTTATCTTGTGCCTTGTATTCGTTGACTTGCTCCTCTTGGAATTGTTGTCCCCAAAAAAAGCCATCATGTGCAAAGCAATCATAAAAATTATTTTTATATTGCTCTTCTAATCTTTTAACGATGTCTTCAGTGATTTTTACACCACCTTCACCTGCGTTAAAACCTAGATGTTGTAATCCATCAGAAGAGTTATGATCCTTTTCTGATTTTTGTTTTTCAAATTCTTGTGAAAAAAACTGTTGCAATCTTGCGTGTTTTCTCCAATAGAATTCCTCATGAACTTCGCCGTTACTGTCTCGAAGTCCTGCGTACTGATCTAAACCCATAATTATTCTCCTTTGTTAAATGGTTTATAGGATTATCCTATATTAAATATATGTAGGATTATATAGGACATACTGACGCAGTTCCAGGCACACAACTTTAGGTTGTAGAGAAGAGCATGTGGGCGGGACCCACCCTATCCTAGAGAAGAGCATGTGGGCGGGGCCCACCCTTATTTTTTTTCTGGGCGACCAGAAATTTCCGATCGCCCAAAATTTTTATTTATCGTAAGATACTTTTTGGCCTAACAAATCAAGAGCCAAAACATTTTCTTCGTGCCTAGTACACCAAAGTTGAAAACCTTTTTTTGTTGCTCCAAATTCAAATGATGCGTAATCTCGAGCCGAAATATAATCTCCTTTTTCCTCTAAACATTTTTTACAATGGTAAAAAGAAAAAATTTTATTTTCTACTTTTTTCATTTTGCCCCTTTCTGAAAAATATTATAAGTGATTGAAACAATTTCAGAATTTGCCGTTGTATATCTTTCTCTGTCCCTGTCCCAAAAAGTCATATACTTTTTTCCTGTTTTTTTATTAATTGCGATTTTACTTTTTTCATCCCAAGTGCCTTTTCTCGAAACACTTTGACCATGAAAATTTTCCTCTCCATTAATGAACTCAGGTGTCCATGTAACGAAGAATTTTGTTCCTTTGTCCAACATATTTATTTTTTCCTTTCTATTGACATTTTTAATATAAAATCCTATATATGTCAAATGAAAGGAGAAATAAAAATGAGCGAAAATGTAAACTCAACATTTTTAGTATTGAGAATAAGCGAAGATAAAGACAACGGCAAAACTGAAATTGACGTTGTTGAGGGTTTTGACCTTATGGTAGATGCTAAAAAATACATCGATGCAAAGGACTCGATTGAGCGATTGACTCCGAGATTTTCTTGGAAACATACTCAATATAAAATTCAACAAGTTTTTTACAAGTCCTTTGTTTCAGTAGATAAAAAATCTGCGTAGTTGTAAAAATACATCAGCTGCTGCATTTATGCAGCAGCTGGTGGTAAGTGCATGTGGGCGGGACCCACCCAGAAAAAAATAAAAAAATAATTTCACCTTTTAGTTGAATGTGTATTGACATAAAAAATACTTTCATATAATATCCTATACATTAACAAAGGAGCAAAAATGAAAGATATAATAAATAAAATCAAAAAGCTTTTAGCGATGTCCGAGAAAAACGGAGCATCAGAAAATGAGTCGATGATGGCATCAGAAAAAGCTTTGGAACTTTTAAAACAACACAATTTATCTTTAAGTGATATTAAAGATGAAGATCAAGAACCGATCGAAAAAGAAACTCAAGTTGTTGATCAAAATGTTTGGCAAAGGTGGATAAGACACCAAACCGCTCAATTGTATTTTTGTCAGTTTTACACAACTACAAAATACAATTCCGAAACTTACAAAAAAGAAACGATCGCTCATTTTGTGGGTAGAGAATCAAATAGAATTGTTGCAACTGAGATGTGCAATTATTTTATTAGAACTGTTAAAAGATTAGTGGAGCAAGAATTTAAAAAAGTAAAATTATCTCCACTTGCAAAAAGAAGAGCAAAAAGTGCATTTACTTTGGGATGTGCAAATAGACTTTGTAAAAGATTGAAAGAAAAATATCTTTCAATTGTTCCTGAGTATCAACCAATTGCAAATCCAGATGGTTTACCAATGCTTTATAAATCAGAGCAAAAAGCTTTAACTGATTGGTTAGCAAAGCAAGGTATAACATTAACTAACTCTAAATCTAGAATGAGCATTAGAGATAGAATGGCATATGCTAATGGGCAATCAAAAGGAAATGGAATTGGAATTGATACTCAAGTTAATGATAAAACGAAAGCGAGGTTATTAACATAATAAGCCATGTAGTTTATGCATAGGATATTGTAGGATACCCTATGCATATTCTGCATACTACCCACGGCTGCGTAGAGAAGAGCATGTGGGCGGGACCCACCCCGATCTCTCACCCCTCATAGAGGTACCAGACCGTTTTGGATTTTTGACTTTTTTATTTTTGTCGATCTGCATTTTTGCAAAAGGGATCCTAGCATATACCCCTATAGTGCTTGATTTACACAATTTATCCTATAAAATACTTTTTGGTTCCATATGAAGCTAACCCTAGAGCAAATAAATAAAATACCTGATGTTGAGGTAAGAGAAAGATTAAAACAAGATATTATAGCAGGTTATGAAAATCAAAAAGCTGTAGCTGCAAGAAAAGATTTTTTAACCTTTGTTAAAAGAATGTGGCCACAATTTATTGAAGGCAAACACCATAAAGAAGTATCAGAAAAATTTAATAAAATAGCTAGTGGAGAACTGACCAGATTAATTATTAACATGCCACCAAGACATACAAAGTCTGAGTTTGCATCTTATTTTTTACCTGCGTGGATGATAGGTAACTATCCTGAACTTAAAATTATTCAAGCAACCCACACTGCAGAATTAGCTGTAAACTTTGGTCGTAAAACAAAAAATTTAATTGATAGTGAGTCTTATCAAAAACTTTTTACAACTAGACTACAAGAAGACTCCAAGGCAGCAGGAAGATGGAACACTTCAAAAGGTGGTGAGTATTTTGCAGTAGGTGTCCAAGGTGCGGTGACCGGGAGAGGTGCAGACTTATTAATAATTGACGATCCACATTCAGAGCAAGATGTAAACTCACCTAACGCATTTGAAAAAACTTACGAGTGGTATACTTCAGGTCCACGTCAACGTTTACAGCCTGGAGGTAGAATTATTCTGGTCATGACTAGATGGAGTAAAAAAGATTTAACACAAATGTTGCTTAACGCACAAAGAGAAGAGAAAGCAGATCAATGGGAGGTAATAGAGTTCCCTGCGATTATGCCAAGTGGTCAACCGATGTGGCCACAATATTGGAAGCTCGAGGACCTTGAAGCTGTTAAAGCATCTGCAGGAGTAAATAAATGGAATGCACAATACATGCAAAACCCAACATCGGACGAAGGAGCAATAATCAAAAGAGAGTGGTGGGTAGACTGGCCACACGAAGAGATGCCAATGATACAACATGTAATACAAAGTTATGATACCGCCTTTTTAAAAAAACAAACCGCAGACTATTCTGCTATTACAACGTGGGGTGTGTTTAGAGAAACGGAAGATAGTCCACAAAGTTTAATATTGTTAGATTCGTTAAAAGGTAGATACGAGTTTCCAGAACTAAAAAGATTAGCTTACGATCAATATTTATATTGGAAACCAGAAACAATTTTAGTTGAAGCAAAAGCAGCAGGTCTACCTTTAATAGCAGAACTTCGTAGACAAGGTCTACCTGTAGCAGACTACAGTCCTAATCGTGGACAAGATAAACATGCAAGAGTTAATTCAGTTGCTCCTATGTTTGAGTCTGGAAGAATATATGCACCCAAAGAAAGGGAGTTTGCACAAGAAGTTATTGAAGAGTGCGCTGAGTTTCCCTATGGTGATCATGACGATTTGGTAGATAGCACAACCCAAGCAATCATGAAATTTAGAGACGGGGGCTTGATTATGCATCCAGAAGACTATAAAGAAGAGCCATTAATCAAACCTAAATACAAATATTATTGGTAATGACATTCGTATTCAAACACCCTAGCAAATATAAGAAAATTAAAAAACTAACAACCACAGTGCCCCCTGAAAGTGGACCCACACCTCAAGGGTTGAATATTAGCTATAATACTGTTAAAGATGTAAGATTGGAGAAAAAGCATGGCAATAGACAAAAGTCTGCCAAACAAAAGGGTTGAAATACCTGGGGCAGAAGAACAAATTATTGAAAACGCAAAGATTCAAGAGCAACTTCCTAATCAAGGTGATACTGAAATCACAGAGCTTGATGATGGAGGTGTTGAAATTAATTTTGAACCGGGAGCCTTTAATCAAGAACAAAGTGAAAGTCATTTCGACAACTTGGCAGAGTTACTACCAGAGGAAACATTAAATCCTCTTGGTTCAGAATTAGTACAAAATTATCAAGAGTACAAAGCATCAAGAAAAGATTGGGAAGACGGTTATTCAAAAGGTTTAGATCTATTAGGATTTAAATACGAAAACATGGCACAACCTTTTCAAGGTGCAAGTGGTGCCACCCACCCTGTGCTTGCAGAAGCAGTTACACAGTTTCAAGCGTTAGCATACAAAGAATTGTTACCTGCAGATGGCCCTGTAAGAACTAGAATTATCGGAGTAGAGACTCCACAAAAAAATGACCAAGCAGGTCGTGTTAAAGAATTCATGAACTATCAGCTCATGGATGTGATGAAAGAGTACGAACCAGAGTTTGACCAAATGCTTTTTTATCTCCCTCTTTCCGGATCTGCCTTTAAGAAAGTTTACTATGACGATCTTTTAGGCAGAACGGTTTCTAAGTTCGTTCCAGCTGATGACTTGATAGTTCCATACAATGCAACATCTTTAGAAGATGCGGAGGCCGTGATCCATCGTCTTAAAGTCTCTGAGAATGATTTAAGAAAACAACAAGTGGCAGGATTTTATCGTGACATAGATTTACCTAGACCATTTAATCAAGAAACAGAATTAGAGAAAAAAGAAAGAATGTTAGAGGGAACTAAAAGAACTTTTAACGAAGATGTATACACACTTCTTGAGTTTCATATTAATTTAGATTTAGAAGGGTTCGAGGACCGTGGACCTGATGGCGATGTTACTGGTATTAAATTACCGTACATTGTAACAATAGAAGAAGGCTCAAGAGAAGTTTTATCTATTAGAAGAAACTATAACATAGGTGATCCTAAAAAAGAAAAGATACCATACTTTGTACATTTTAAATTTTTACCAGGTCTAGGTTTTTATGGCTTTGGTTTAATACACATGATCGGTGGATTATCAAGAACTGCAACCGCAGCTCTTAGATCATTGTTAGATGCAGGTACATTATCAAACTTACCTGCAGGATTTAAAATGCGTGGCATTAGAATTAGAGATGACGCACAGTCTATTCAACCTGGAGAATTTAGAGATGTAGATGCACCGGGCGGTAACATAAAAGATTCTTTTATGACTCTACCGTTCAAAGAACCATCTGCAACTTTGTTACAGCTTATGGGTGTCGTGGTATCAGCAGGTCAACGTTTTGCATCTATTGCTGATCTTCAAATAGGTGAGGGTAATCAACAAGCAGCAGTGGGCACGACAGTAGCCTTGTTGGAACGTGGATCGAGAACAATGTCAGCGATCCACAAAAGAATTTATGCAGCACTTAAAAATGAATTTAAATTGATGTCTAGAGTCTTTAAATTATATCTACCACCAGAATATCCATACGATGTTATTGGTGGACAAAGAGTAATTAAACAACAAGACTTTGATGATAAGATAGACATCATCCCAGTTGCAGACCCTAATATTTTCTCTCAAGCCCAAAGGATATCTATAGCCCAAACGGAGCTGCAACTGGCTACATCTAACCCACAACTACACAATTTATATTCTGCATACAGAAATATGTACGAAGCACTCGGTGTAAAAAATATAGATACAATTTTAAAACCACCACAAAGACCAATGCCGATGGATCCTGCAGTAGAACACATACAAGCTTTAGCAGGCAAACCATTCCAAGCCTTTAAAGGGCAGGATCATCAGGCACACATAACTGCGCATTTAAGTTTTATGGGAACAAACATGGCTAGAAATAATCCTGTGGTGATGGCAAGTTTACAAAAAAATATTTTTGAACACATATCTTTGATGGCGTTAGAGCAAGTTGAGATGGAATTTAAAGATGAGATTTTACAATTACAACAAATGCAACAAAACCCACAAACAATGCAAGATCCAATAATGCAACAACAAGTCATGGACTTTACGATGAAGATAGAATCTAGAAAAGCAGTATTGATTGCAGAGATGACACAAGAATTTATGAACGAAGAGAAGAAAATTTTAGGTGATTTTGGTAATGATCCTTTAGCTAAACTAAGATCTAGAGAGTTAGACCTTAGAGCACAAGAAAATATGAGAAAAGAACGTGAAGGTGAAGACAGATTAAACCTAGATAAGATGAGAGCTATGATGAACCAAGATAATCAAGAAGAAAAACTTGAACAAAACGAAAAATTATCGAAGTTAAGAGCAGATACATCAATTCAAAAAACAATTTTAAGTAAAACTTTGCCATCAAGCAAAGAAATGATGCCAGATTCTATAATTATAGGCACGGATAGCGAGTAAGATGGACAAAAAACAGAAAAAAGTTGCGAAAGTTATGAAAGAATTTAAAAAAGGAAAGCTTTCTATCGGAAAATCTGATAAAAAAGTTAAAAAACGTAAACAAGCTATCGCAATTGCACTGCGAGAAGCTGGAATAAGGAGAAAAAAATGAAAAAAGAAAAAGCAAATGGTAAAAAGCAAGTTGATCACAGCATGTTTACCAATAAAGATGGCTTTCTTGATGGTGGAGTTGAAATTAAAGCTACAAGCTTTAAAGAAACTCAATCTGTTCAAGTAGGCGGTCAAAAAAGAATGTTGCCAGAAAAGAAAAGCAAAGCTGAGTGGTATTAATCTATGTGGTTTAGTGCTCTTAAACTTGGCTTAAACGCTGCAACGCACATCTATAAGAAAAAACAAGAGACGAAGATGGCGATGGCGGACGCTCAACACATGCATGCATCTAAGATGGCTAGAGGTGAGAGCGAATACCAAGGTAAATTATTAGAGGCAAGACAGTCAGATTGGAAGGACGAGTTCGTCCTCA
>VTLG01001911.1_pt1 | contig 17882 bp, 14 predicted proteins | sample 4694571 | NCBI WGS metagenome assembly VTLG01 (sample SAMN12604809, study PRJNA352737) | marine metagenome | biome: ENVO:00000447; feature: ENVO:00000209|ENVO:00000569|ENVO:01000036; material: ENVO:00002151; isolation source: viral sequences binned using virsorter ... | reverse complement strand
ATGAAACGACATTAACTGTTACAGACCCGACAGCAGATAGAACAATAACTTTACCCAATGAAACAGGTACAGTATTTACTTCTGGTGGAAATATAGCACTTGGGGGTAGTATAACTAAAGCTTCAGATTTAACTCTTGATATTGAAGGAGATATTTCACTTGATGCCAATGGTGGTGATATTTATCTTAAAGATAATGGCACCATTTTTGCTACTTTTTCACAAAATGGTGGTAATCTAACAATTAAAAATAGTTCTGCTGAGGTATCTGCAATCTCTATTGCTGGTGACGAAGTTGTTACTTTTGCAGATGATATAGTAATTAAAGATGGAGGCACTATTGGTGCTTCAAGTGCAACGACTGCTATAACAATAGCAAGTACAGGTATTGTAACATTTGCAGCTGAGACCATTTCAACAACCTTTGAACCTAGTGGTGACACTGCTTCTGGTGATAATGCAGCAATTGGTTATACTGCTGCTGAAGGACTTATTCTTACAGGTCAAGGTTCTACAAGTGATGTCACCTTTAAAAATGATGCTGATACTACTGTATTCACAATCCCAACAGGAACAGATGATATTCTTTTCCCAGATGATGCTAAGATATTAGTGGGTACTGGTTCTGATCTAGAAATTTACCATGACGGTTCTCATAGCTACATTAAAGACTCTGGCACAGGCGATCTTAAACTTCAAGGAGCCGCAGATATTGTAATTGAAGACACATCAGGCGCAAATGCTGCTGTATTTAATGTTGATGCTGGTCAAGAACTATATTGGAGAGGCGGTAGTGGTGCCGGTAAGAAGTTTGAAACCACTGAAACTGGTGCTACTGTAACAGGCGATTTAACTATCTCTGGTGATGACCTTATTATGGGAACAAACACATCTGGTTACATACTTGTTGCTGACGGAACAAACTATAATCCTGTAGCAGTAAGTGGTGATGTAACTATTAGTAATGCCGGAGCAATAACAATTGCTTCTACCGCAGTTGAAGGAAGTATGCTTAATAATAACGTAATTAGTGGACAAACTGCTCTTTCAAGTGGTGTTGCTACTACGGATGAACTTCTGATTAGTGATGCTGGGACTCTTAAACGAGTGGATGTAAGTTTAATAACTGATTTAGCTACGGGGGATGCAACCGCACTTGCAATAGCTTTAGGATAAAAATATGGCAAATACATTTAAATTAAAAACCAAGGCTGGAGTAACAACACTAGCAACAGTATATACTGTGCCAAGTAGCACAACGGCAATCGTATTAGGATTGATGATAGGTAATACCACTGCTAATGCAATTACCGCAACAGTAACAGTTTCTTCTGATACAAGTGATACAGAAACAAATGCCGATGTTGAACTTATTACAACTGCTCCAATTCCTGGCAATTCAAGTTTAGAAATAATGTCTGGTAATAAGATTGTGTTACAGACCACAGACCTATTAAGAGTCTTTGGAAGTGGTGCAGTTGATGTTTGTCTATCAATAATGGAGATAACATAATATGCCATATCTAGGAAGAAATCCCGACCAAGGAAATTTTTCAGACTTAAATGGCGGCAAATTAATTTTTGATGCTGATGCTGATACAAGTATTACAGCGGATACAGATGATCAGCTTGATATTGAGATAGCTGGGGCCAATGATTTTCAATTTACTGCCAATACATTTACAGTTCTTTCGGGAAGTACATTAACAGTCGCTTCTGGTGCTACTATTGCAAATAGTGGTACAGCCACTGGATTTGGTGGTTCTGACCCGTCTTCTGCTGATGGAGACTCATTAGGAACAGCTTCGGCCGAATGGTCTGACCTATATCTTGCTGATGGTGGTGTAGTTTATTTTGGTAATGATCAAGAAATTACACTAACTCACAGTGCTGACACTGGACTTCTATTGAAACATACTGCGACAGCAGATGATAAACCTATCAACCTTGTTTTACAGACAGGTGAAACTGATATGGCTGCGAATGATGTTATTGGAAAAATATCATTTCAAGCGCCGGATGAAGGTACAGGCACGGATGCTATTTTAGTATCTGCTGCAATTCAAGCTGTTGCGGAGGGAGATCATAGTTCTTCAAGTAATGCTACAAGATTAGAATTTATGTTGGGTGCTTCTGAAGCAGCCGCAACAGTAGCATCTTTAAGTTCTGTGGGAGCATTATCAGTAGGAAATGGTAGTGCTAGTTTGCCATCATTAACTTTTGCCTCAGATACAGATAGTGGTCTATATAGGGTCAACGCTAATCAACTTGGACTCACCGTAGCTGGTACGGCCGCAGTTCGTTGGGAATCTAGCTGTCAGAGAATGGAGACTAACGGCACAGCCGCAGCTCCAGTTTATGCATTTATTAATGATGTTGATACAGGCATGTTTTTGTCAGCTACTGGAAAACTGGGTATTGCTACAGGTGGAGATACGACTGCGATTTTTGAGAGCGTTAAATTTCATCTTAATGAAACAGCAAATGGTGATTCAACTATTGGAATGACGATAAATCAGGGCGGCCAAGACAATCAAATATTTGCATTAAAATCTTCTGATATTGCTCACCCCTTTACGGGTGTTCTTGAGGCAGACACTTATCTCCACATTTCTAAAGGTAATAGTACAGCAGGAAATGCGCTTATTGAAGGATTTAGTGAAACTACAGGCGGATTAGTTTTGCGTGGTAATTCTGGAGAGGCTAATACTACCAATGGTACAAGTGGAGTAGGAACAGTACAGATAGATGCCTATAAAACAGATGGCAGTACTAGTAGAGCAGTTCCGGGCGCTGATGATAATATGCTTTCGGTTCGAAGCGGTGGCAATGCAAAATTTCTAGTAAAGGGGGATGGTGATATTTATTATGATGGTGCTGATCAAGGTGCATACGATGCTTATGAGGATGCTCACATATCAAGAGCCTTGGATTTATCGCATGGTAAGGGAATTATAGACAGTAAATTTGATAAGTTTATTGCATACAACCATGAAAAACTTGCTGATATGGAACTTGTTGGTAGAGAAGAAGACGGTACTCCCAATCATTTTATTAGTATTACAGGATTACAAAGACTTCATAACGGTGCTATCTGGCAGCAATATGAAAGACATGAGAACCTTTTAAATGCAGTCTATGAATTAGCAGTAGAGGCAGTTGGTGAAGATAAGGCAAATAGAATATTAGATAAGAATGATATTGAATTATTGTTATCTAAAAACGAGTTGTTAAATTAAAGGAGAATAGAATGGCTTTTAAAATGAATATACCGTTGCAAGGCGGAATCGAACATGCAGATGGATATGTTCGTGTAACTGATGTTAGAATATGCAAAAAGGATAGCGAATCAGATTGGTTTATGATGGTTGATGTAGCTGTTTATAAAGATGCTGATGCTCGTGGTGCTGATAGTCCAGTACGAATGACAGCTCCTGCTGTAGATAAATTTAAATTCGCACATAATGTCGATGATGCGGCAACTCCGGCAGCTGCATATGCTAAGTTGAAAACACATGATACCTTTAAGGGTAAAACTACGGATGTATAAGGGAATCTAAAATGGCAGTAACAAGAATAGAAGAGGGTGGTTTAGGAACAGATTCATTTAATCTGCCTGTAACTTTGAATGGTACCGATGGTTCTTCAACTCATGCTGGAGATAACATTGTTCTTGATGCCAGTGCGTCAGGAGTAGATGCTGGTGAGAGATTGTTGTTTGAAGGAATTCCACCTGATTTTGCTAATATATCTACCGATACTAGTGTTTTATCTGGTGCAACATTAACAATTGATTCTGGTGCTACTATTGTGAATAGTGGCACTGCTACAGGATTTGGAGGTTCTGATCCTTCTTCTGCTGATGGGGATTCTCTGGGTACTGCTTCTTTGGAGTGGTCTGATTTGTATCTTGCTGATGGCGGTATTATATATTTTGGTAATGATCAAGATATTACATTAACTCATGTCGCTGATACAGGTCTTGATTTTAATGGTATTTTTCAAGTTGCTTCGGGGACTGTCGGAGCTCCATCACTTAGTTTTACTGGTGATCCAGATACAGGACTGTTCAGCGTAGGAGGAGATGAATTAGGTATTGCGGTTGGTGGAAGTAGACCTATTTATTCTACGAACCGAAAAGTCTGCATCAATGATGACTCTACTGGCAACATGGATTCTGGATTGTGTATTAACCAAACTTCATACGATAATAATATATTAGAGCTAAAATCTTCTGATGTTGCTCATGGTTATACAGGCGTAGCTGAGACAGATACATATTTTTGGATTCATAAACAACATGCTACTGGAGCTGGGGCAGTTATAGCTGCTGCTAATGAAAGCGGTAATGTTAATGCTTTAGAATTTCGTATTCATAACGATACCTATTCTAGTGGTAAATCTACAGGCACAAACTGTGGTTCTACGTTTTTCTTCTTTGATGGTGAAAGTGGTGATATTGATTCTAATGGTAATATGCTTGGCATTAGTGCTAGACGGGGTTCATCAAATGAAATAGTTTTTCTTGTTGATGAAGACGGAGATATTCATGCTGATGGCTCTTTATCAGCATTTGATGAGTATGACGATGCTATGCTTGCTAGAACCATGCAAATAGCACTTTCTGAGCAATCAAAAGATAATAAAGTATACGGAAAAATGATTCAAACTGAATTTGATAATTTTGTAACATATAATAAACAAACATTAATTGATGCTGGATTGTTGGGACAAACTACAGAAGAAGAATCAAAAGAAGGTCATAGAGGTCTTATTAATGTTACAGGTATGCAAAGACTTCATAATGGTGCAATAGTTCAACAACGGGCTATGTTTGAAACAATGAAATCTGTAGTGGAAGAAATGCTGCCGGGATTTTCAGAGAAACTTAATAAAAAGTTAAAAGCACAAAGTCTTCCAGCGTTGCCTGTTTAGAGGAAAACTACGGATGTATAGGAATAGAATATGCCATATATAGGAAAATCACCGTTACACGGAAATTATCAGAAACTAGATTCTGTTTCGAGTAGTTTTGATGGTTCTACAACACAATTTGCGTTGACAACAAATAGTATTGCTGTCACTCCTGTCACTGAAGCTGCTTTAATCATAAGCATAAACGGTGTTCTTCAAGAGCCTGTAACTACATATACAGTTTCCGGCACAAATATTACATTTACCTCTGCTCCTGCTTCTACAGACACTTTCTTTGGAGTAGTATTAGGAGAACAGTTAGCTATTGGTACTCCTAGTGACTCAACAATAACCTCTGCAAAATTAAGTGGTAATCTAGTAACGCCAGGCACGCTGGATGTAAATGGACAAGAATTGATTTTAGATGCTGATGCTGATACGACAATTACAGCAGATACGGATGATCAAATTGATATTAAAATATCAGGAGCTGATGATTTTCAATTTACTGCCAATACATTCACTGTTCTTTCGGGAAGTACATTGACAATTGCTTCTGGAGCAACGATTGCGAATAGCGGTACTGCAACAGGGTTTGGTGGCTCTGATCCATCTTCTGCTGATGGAGATTCACTTGGTACAGCTTCAGCAGAATGGTCTGACCTATATCTGGCTGACGGTGGTATTATTTACTTTGGTAATGATCAAGATGTAACCGTAACACATGATCCTGATGATGGGTTGTTTTTGAAGAGTATTGCTACTGCTGATAATAATCCATTTCTATTGACCTTACAGACAGGTGAAACTGATATAGCTGCTGACGATGTTATTGGTAAGATTGCATTTCAAGCACCCGATGAAGGTACAGGTACAGACGCAATTTTAGTTTCTGCTGCAATTCAGGCAGTTGCAGAAGGAGATCATAGTTCATCCAGTAATGCTACAAGTTTAGAGTTTATGACGGGAGCTTCTGAAGCTGCTACCGCTAAGATGTATGTCAAATCTGATGGCGATGTTGGTATAGGAACTGCTACGCCTGCTGGACTACTTCATACTAAAACAACAAGCAACGATGGTCTGTTAATTCATGAGGCAACTGGCGGCAACAGTATGATTCAGATCAGAGGCAATCGGTCAACTGACACTGATATCGGCCACTTAAAATTTTACAATAATGCTGGAAGTGCCGATCTTGTGATCTTTCGCGCAGAGCGTCAAGGAGCGGATAACTCTGGATTACTCAAAATTTCCACTGTGGATGGGGGCACCAATAATACATCACTACAAATAGATAAAACAGGTGCAATTACAATGCCGCTGCAGCCATGCTTTCAGGCTCGCCCATCAACTGGCCAAGATAATATTGCTGCTAATACCACTACTACTGTTGTATTTGGCACTGAAGTTTTCGATCTAAATGCTGACTTTGCATCCAATACCTTCACAGCGCCCATTACTGGAAAATATTTATTAACAGTACATCTTCGCATCAATAATTTAGATACAGCAGCAAATTATTATCATATGTATTTAACCACATCCAATTTTGGTTATAATTTGGCTATTATTGATCCAGGCGTATTCAGCGGCGACCCTGCTTATTGGCATCTAAATACGGCGCTCGTTGCTGACATGGATGCAGCGGACACAGCCTACATTCAAATAAGACAAGATGGAACAAGTTCAGCCCAAACAGATATTAGCACCACTACCGTTTTTTCTGGTGTTTTAGTCGCATAGGAGATAAATTATGGCGGTAACAATTACAGTTCAAGTTAATGATAGGAATGAGAAGATTCTTTTAAATGATTTATTAAGTATAGATGATTGGGTTCAAGCAGCTGTTGTTGGCAAAATAAATAACTGCAAAACCCGAATGGCTAATACAGCTACTGCAACTTTGAAAGCAGATGATTCTGTGAGTTCTATGCCTGCAACAGATGACGGATTAATTGATGCTCTTCTTGCAAGAGATGATTATAAAAATCGTCAACAAAGAGATGATGCAAACGGAATTTAAATGACAGTAACAAGAATAGAAGTTTTCTTATAAATAGAACATAGGACATAAAAAATGGCAGCAATTATAACAGAAAAATTCAGACAGCACAATGCCACTCAATTTTACGAGTCGTTTAGTGAAGCATCAGCAAATGTCTATTATCTGATGATTGGTAAATCTACACCTTTCACAGCAGCAACTTCTGGGGGAACAGATGATTCTCCGGGCACTCCTGCTGATGATGTTGGTACAGAATTTTACACTTGGGATCATACTACTGCATTAAAAAAGATTGATTCTTCAAACATCCAATACGCAATTCCTCGTAGGGATTGGGCTAACAGTACAACATATGATATGTATGAGCATAATATCAGCTCGTCCAATACCACAACATCAGGTGCGTCAAATCTTTATGACTCCACATTCTACTTTAGAACCTCTGATAATCGGGTATACAAGGTATTAGATAATAATGATGGAAGTGCATATTCTGGCTCAGAACCTACTTCTACATCAACCTCTCCATTTGTTCTTGGTGGGTATACGTTGAAGTATATGTACACGATTACAGCATCAGATTCCACAAAGTATTTGACTCCAGACTTTATGCCAGTTGCAACAGATAGTACGGTAAGTGCAGCTGCTTCAGATGGTAAGATTGAAAGTTTAATTATCACGGCTGGTTCGGGATATACAAATGGAACATATTATGCCGCAGTATATGGTGACGGCACAAGTCAGGGAACATCCTCTGGTGCGATTGTACGAATTACTGTAAGTGGCGGCACTATTCAATCGTTTGGTTTGACTGCTGGTACAGACACAACCATTCATGATGGTGGAGCTGCATATACCTACGGAACAGTTAATCTAGGATCAGATTATACTTTTTCGGATAATGGACTTTCAACTTCTTCCTCTATGGGAAGTGGTAGTGGTGGTGCAGTAACCGTTCAGATTAGTCCTAAAAGTGGCCACGGATATGATGCAGTTAAGGAGTTGGGTGGTCATTATGTAATGATGAGAGCAACACTTACTGGCGCAGAAGCTGATGATATTCTTGCCGGAAACGATTTTAGAAATATTGGTCTTGTAGTAGACCCCACAACTTACGGTACTACTACGGTTGCATCTGCGACAACACACCGACAAGTGTCTGCATTAAAACTTACTTCACAGTCAGGAACATTTACTAATGATGAAAAAATTTCACAGGCATCTACTGGTGCGATTGGTAAGGTAGTTGAGTGGGATAGTACTCTTGGTATTCTTTATTATCAGCAAGAGAGATATGCTGACTATGGAACGGTTAGTGCTACTGGTTCAAATACTGCTTTCTCTGGTGCAAATGCAATTACAGGTGCAAGTTCATCTGCTGTAGGAACACCAGACTCAACTGCTGATTCTGCTGTAACTCTTGCAAACAGTAATACTATCACATTTACTGATGGTTATGCTAATCCAGAACTTCAGCCTGACAGTGGAAATATAATTTATCAAGAGAATAGAAAACCTATCAGTCGGGCAACAGACCAAACTGAAGATATAAAGATTATAGTGGAGTTTTAGAGTATGGCTCAAAAAACGGACCTTAATGTTGCACCTTATTATGATGATTTTGAAACTTCAGATAATTTTGTTAGAACTCTTTTTCGTCCTGGCTTTGCAATTCAGGCAAGAGAACTAACACAGTTACAATCCGCTCTTCAAAATCAAATTTCGCAACATGGAAGTCACATTTTCAAAGAAGGTGCTCAGGTTATTCCTGGCGCGATATCATTTAATAGAAAATATTTTTCTCTTAAATTAGCATCTACTTTTGCTGGAGAAACTGTTGATCCTTCTCAATACTATAGTACGACAACTCCTGTAACACTTACAGGTGCTACTACTGGTGTTACGGCGACTGTGATTGGTTTTGATGTTGCCACTACCACAGATCAACCAACATTATATTTAAGATATATTGCTAGCGGTACAGATGGCGTAACAAATGTTTTTGCTGATGGAGAAAATATATCTTCAAATTATGGTGTAACGCATACAACAGCATATTCTGCAAATGCTGTATCTGCTACAACATATACTTCAGCATATAGTATTTCTGCTGGATCAAGTACTGCAAATCTTTTCAGTTCTGCGGGCCCAGCATCTGCTGTCGCAGCAGCAGTATCAGTTGATGCTGGAGTATATTATATTCGTGGTCATTTTGTAGAGTGTTCAGAAGAAATTCTTGTACTTGACAAGTATAGGAATGATCCTTCTTATCGTGTTGGATTTACGATTACAGAAACTTTAGTTACACCAGAAGATGACACTACCCTTTTGGATAATGCAACTGGTTCGACAAACTATGCTGCAAAGGGTGCTCATCGTCTAAAATATACTTTAGCTCTTACAAAAATTGCAAGAGATTCTACTGCCGATAGTAATTTTGTTGAATTATTAGATACGAAAAGTGGTGTTTTATTATCTAAAGTTGACAGAACGGAATATGAGATATTAGAAGAAACTATGGCTCGAAGAACTTTTGATGAGTCAGGTGATTATACTACAAGACCTTTTCATATTCAGATGAGCGAAACAGTTGAATTAAATGATTTGCCAGGAATATATGATGTTGGTGATACAACAGATGATGGCAATACTGCTGCTAATACTTTTGTTACAGCAGAAATCAGCACAGGAAAAGCTTATGTAAAAGGGTTTGAAATTGAAAAAATTGCCCCATCTTATAAAGATATTAAAAAGGCACGAGATTTTGAAACAGTAAATGCTGGACAAACATTAGCTAATCTTGGTAACTTTGTACTTGTAAATAATTTATATGGAATGCCTGATATTTCAACAATTTCTGGTGAGAACACTGCTTATAAAACTATACATCTCTATTCAGATTTTAATTCTACTAGGGGTTCCGCTAATACTTTTACAAGTAATAATTTAATTGGCGAAGCACGATGTAGAGCTATAGAATATTCTTCTGGTACAGTTGGTCAGACTGACGCACAATTTAAATTGTATCTTTGGGATATCAAGATGTTTACCTATCTTGAACTTAGTGGTACTCCAAGTCCTACTCTTACCGCAAATTTTGGCCAAGGTGTAAGAGTAGAAGGGAATGACTCTGGTGCAGTTGGTTATGTTGTAAATGATCAAGCTGCAACTACAACTGGCCAAAGAGTGGTTCTCATAAAAGAATCTGGAATTTTCACAAGTGGAGAGAAACTTTTAGTATCTGATTCTTCAGAGACAGGACAATTGGTAGAAAATTCGAGCGATACTGATTTAACTATTACATCGGTAGGTGGTGCTGTTGAAACGACATTTACTTTTGATCAGGTTCGGTCTTTCTTTATGGAAGATACTGGCCAAACTGCCGCTCAAAATTTTACTGCTGATGCTGTCTTACTACCGCCACTTCGCAGAAAAAGTGAGATTAATAATTTAACACTGGACGGAACAGATGCTGGTAGCGCAAATGCAGATTCTAATTCTGGTGGTGGTGAAACTGGTGATGATAATCCTAATACCGGCGGCACTCATTTGGAAGATGTTCTTCTTGCAAGACTTACTGATGCTGACAAAAATAATGCTTTAGAAAAGCTTCCAAAACAAGTTATTAAAACACTTCTGACTACTAATAATTCTGGTACAACAGATACACAATATACTGTTCGTAGGCAGTTTATTGGTACAACAAATGCCTCTGGTGCGGTTAGTTTTAATGCTAGTTCTAATGAAACATTTGTTACCCTTGCAGAAGCAGATTATGTTATGACTATTCTTACTGCTGGTGATGGAACTGGTGTTGCTGGTCAACCTGTTAGTATTCTTTCTACAGCTTCTGGTGCTGGAACAGTTACTCTTACAATTACTGATTCAACTATTTTGGGTGATTCAGCAAAAATAAAACTTTCAGCAACTATTCTGAAAACATCTGTAAATCAGAAAAATAAAACTACAATGTTAATGAAACAAGTTAAAGTTAACACTGGTGCTACAGATGCATATGGTACACGTCCTACCGATAGAGATATTTCTTTAGGTAGATCAGATGCGTTTAATTTGGCAGCTGTTTATGATTCACAAGATACGAGTACAGATGCGGTATCACCTACTTTGACTATAGGAACTATTACGGGATCATTTACCAGAGGTGAAGTAATTACTGGTGGCACAAGCGGTGCTCAAGGTAGACTTACAACTGTGGCAAGTCCATTGCAATATGTTTTAACTAATAATAAAACATTTACATCTAGTGAGGTAATAACAGGTGCAAGCTCTGGCGCAACAGCTACAACCTCTGCAACTACGCCTGGCGATACGGTGATTACATCAAGATATATTTTTGATGACGGTCAACGAGATAATTTTTATGATATTTCAAGAATTACCAGAAAGAGAGGATCATCTGCTCCAACGGGAAGAGTTCTGATTATATATGATTATCTAGAACATGGTGCCGGAGATATATTCACAGTTGATTCGTATACAGATATTGCTGGACGAATGGAATATGATGACATTCCAGTTTATACAGGATCAAAAGTTGATCCAGAGGAACCTATACCAAGTGGAGAATTTCCTTTAGCAGATACATATGATTATCGACCTACAGTTGATAGTGTTGCTGGTACATCGACAACATTAGCTGATGTTGATGAAATAACAGGTCGTTCTTTCGATTTTGGAAGTCGAAGTTTTGGTGGTACAGGTGGCACAACGGTTGATACTCCAAAACCAGGCTCTTTTATTCAGGCAGATTTTGAATATTATTTACCTAAAATGGCCGTGTTAACATTAAGTCCCAAAGGAAATTTTTCTATTTTTGAAGGCACTAGTTCTGAAAATCCAGTGTTACCAAAATTTCCAGATGATGCAATGTTAATTGCAACTATGTTTATTCCGGCATATACTTTTTCACCAGATCATCTTGACGTTACTAAAGAAAAACATGCAAGATATACCATGAGAGATATTGGACATCTTGAAGATAGAATAGATACAATTGAGTATTATACAGCATTGTCTTTGTTGGAACGTGATGCTGAAAGTTTTGAAGTTACAGATGCTAATGGACTGAATAGATTTAAGTCTGGATTTATGGTTGATAATTTTAAGGGCCATCGTGTCGGTGATGTTTCACATAAAGATTATAAAAATTCAATGGATTTTGAAGAAGGAGAATTACGTCCACAACATAGGTCAAAAGCAATAGATTTAATTGAGCTTGCTACAACTACAGCAGAAAGAACTGCTGCTGGTTATCAAAAAACTGGTGATATGATTACTCTTCCTTATACAGAAGAAACAGTTACATCACAATTATATGCTTCAAGACAAATATCTTGTCAAACTGGTAGGACGGTCAATTGGATTGGCGATCTTGAATTAAGTCCATCGTCTGATACATGGTATGAAACTGAGCTTTTACCTCAATTGGTTCTTAACCAAGGCGGCGATTATGATGCAGTAATGGCTAGAGAACGAAATAATTTGGGTACTGTTTGGAATTCATGGCAAACTACTTGGTCAGGAACAGTTAAAAGTCAATCGGAATATGGAATGCTACATCATACCACTGTGCCTGGGATTCCTTGGAAGGGTTCTGGTGGTTACATTAGACATAAAAGAACAGTTAATACTGTAAGAACAGATAAAACTAGAACAGGTGTTACTACTAATGTAACTCTTAAAGTCGATAAACATTCTGCTGGTACTCGTACTGTTAATAAATCAGCTATTCCATATATGAGAGCAAAAACATTAACATTTACTGGCGACAACTTTAAACCAAAAACAAAACTTTATGCATTTTTTAATAAAACAGATGTTAATGCTCATGTTACTCCTGCTAGCAGTACTTACAGTTCTGCTAGTTCGCCGGTTGCTGGTAGTCCTTTATTCACGGATGCCACTGGTAAGGTTGAAGGAACATTTGTAATACCTAATCCTAGAACTGGTGGAAATCCGAAATTTCAAACAGGAGAGGCTATATTTACATTAACTTCTAGTTCTACAAATAAAACAATTTCATTAAATGCTGGTCTTGGTTCAGCTGGAGTTGCACCATATTCTGCTAGTGGAATGTTAGAACAACAACAAGAAACAATTATTTCAACAAGAAATGCGATAGTGTCTCGCTCTAGTCAGAAGCAAACGACTACAGTAAACTCGACACAGGCAACAAAATGGAAACATTATGGTGCTCATCCAAAACCAAGGATTAAACATGCTTGGCCTGAACCCTTTCAGGATGGAAATGGGGGCGACGGCGATGCAGGCGGCGGTGATAAAGTCATTTGTACTGCATTAAATATGATGTATGGATTTGGTAGTTTCAGAAATGCTATTTGGATGAAATATAATACGGCACCAAAATCTTCAGTTCAATATCCAACATCAAAAATATTAGAATTAGGATATCAAAAAGTATTTGGTCCTTTAACAGAAAAGATGCCAGATTCTCAAATATTAACTAAGGTTCTTAGAAGGATAGCTAGAGTCAGAACTGATAGAGTAAGAAGAGAGTTGTTGGGGAAACCATTAACTCTTGAATCAAAAATACATTTGGCTATTTTCCGCCTTCCATTATTGGGTGTGGGTTGGTTAATAAGTAAGAATATATTATCAGAATATAAAATTAAAAGAAAGGATGGTAACAATTTGAAAAGTGATTAGGATACTTGACAATTGATAAGAACTACTATAATATATGATTATGGAATTAATAACAGTATTTATTTTGGGATTTTTATGGTATCAAGTTATTGCTATATTTGGAATTTCTATAGGATTACATAGACATTTTACACATAGACAATTTGATGTTTCAAAAATTTATGAAGTTATAATATTATTTCTTATAACTCTTACAGGAGCAAGATCACCTTTAGGCTGGATAGGCGCACATAGATTACATCATGCTAATGCAGATACAGAAAATGATCCTCATTCTCCTGATATTAAAGGTTTTTGGAATATAGTATTTAATCGTTGGACATGTAAAAATATTCCTAGAAAGTATATAAAGGATGTTATTAAAAACCCTAGAATTATATTTTTCCACAAGTATTGGAAACATATACATTTAACTGCTGTGATTATATCATTACTTATAGGATTAAATTTTTTTATTGCATTTATAGTTATTCCTTATGTTCTTGGATTTTTTGGGTATGGATTTTTTAATGCGGCTGGACATAAAAATTATAAACCAAGAACAAATTTTTGGATAAACATCTTATCTGCCGGAGAAGGATTTCATGATGTTCATCATAATAACGAAAAACTTACAAGATTAAATAAATATGATATATCAGGAATAGTTATAGAAAGGTTTATAAAATGAAAAAAAGACATGAGTTACCAAATTTTAAGAAAATACATGTCGAGGTGGATGTAGAAAAAATACTTAAAATTTTTAATGATAATTTTGAAAATCTAAAAGAAGAAAAAGATAATATAAACACGGTATTTGGTTCTCAATATGTATCTGATGTTAATTATGACCAGTATCTTATTACGGAATATGAGGAAAAAAGTAAACTTAATTTTAAAAATCATCTTACAGGAGATGATCTTAGATCAAATGAAAGAAATTATACTAAGTTAGTAGATTGGGTTGAAGGTACATATATTGAAGAGGTATTAGATAAATTTAAATCACAATATACTCGTTGTAGATTTTGTGTGATAAGACCTGGCGGATATATATTACCTCATATAGATTATAATACAGATTATAGTGTTAGGTATCAAATACCTATCCAAACAAACGATTGGTCTTATTTTGGAATACAAAGAAAAAATGAAAAACCAGAAGTCAGACATTTTCCAGCAGATGGTAGTGCATGGTTTTTTAATCCCGGCTGGAATCATTCTGCTTGGAATATGGGAAAAACAAATAGAATACATATGATTATTTGCGTTAATGGTCAAGAAGATTTAAAAGAAGATGAAGATTATTTTTATGAGTTACCTAATTTACATATGAGAATATCAGTATAAATAAAATATAATGAAATGGAATTAATATGACAAGAGAAGAATATAATGAAGAGTTGCGGTTAGGAATACTTGAAAGATTTCACCGTACATTGTCTGAAGAAGAGAAAAATATTATGCGTAAAAATACAAATAGTGAATATGCTAATATTGTAAGGAAAGTTTTGGGTGATGAAATTATGGATAAAATGCCTCGTTCAAGGTCTATAGAATAACTATATCAAGAAGTATAAGAAAGGAAATATAAATGCCTTCAATTAGTTCCCCATTGGCGCAAACATTCACTGTTCCTGCTGATGTAGTTGTCGAAGCTCGCGGTAGATTTTTGACCTCTGTGGATGTTTATTTTGCTGATAAAGACGATAATCTTCCTATAACATTAGAAATTAGAAATACTTTGAGTGGTTTTCCTGGCAATAAAATTTTACCATTTTCCAAAGTTGTAAAGGCTGCAGCAGATGTTAATGTGTCTGACACAGCAGCTACTGCAACGACATTTACATTTCCTTCTTTGGTTTTTGTTGAAGCTGAAACTGAATATAGTTTAGTTTTAAAATGTGCTACTCCCGAATATAATGTTTGGATTACAAGAATGGGAGATACCGATGTAGGTGGAACTAGAACTATTTCAGTACAACCTTATACTGGTATTTTATATAAATCTCAAAATGCTGGAACTGCGCTATTTCCTTCTCCACAAGAAGATTTGAAGTTTGCTATCAAAGCTGCAAAATTTGATATTACGGCAGCTGGTTTAGTAACTCTAACAAATGATGATGTGCCTCTTGCAACTTTAGCTCGTGATCCTGTTGTTATGGATGAAAGTACCACATTAAAGATTAGACATCCAGATCATCATATGTATGCTACAAGTAATAATGTAACTATTGCTGGTGTTGAATCTGGTGCATCAACAACATTAAATGGCGCAATGACTGCTGCCGCTACAACATTGACTTTAACTAGTGGAAATATTCAAAGACAGCATCAAATCTTTGGTATATTAAAATTGATGACGAAATAATGACGTATACCACAATTAGTACTAATGCGGTATCAGGACTTACAAGAGGTGCAAATAGTACAACTGCTGCAGCTCATGCTGATGGTGCAACAGTTGAACTTTATCAAGCACACAAAGTTCCATTTACTGAGATTAATAAGACGCATACTGCAATTGCTAATATCGAAATTGACAGTTATACAGTTACGCTAACTACAACACCTGTAACTGATGGTTCTGCTGGTACAGTTGAATTTGGTGGTACTTCTGTAACTGCAACTGAAAATGCGATGATGGATTATATGCAAACTATTGTGGGTGCAATGGAAATAGAAAATACAAGTATTAGTTCAAAAGCAATAACAACATCTGCAACTGCTCCTGGCGGAACTCAAACATCATTTGTAAGTGGTCGAACTAATAAAACCGCTGTACCTGATGTAATATTCCCATTTAATGATAATTATAGATTTGAGTTTCCTCATATGATTGCTTCTTCAATTAATGAAACAAATGAACTATCTTCTTTGAGGTCATATGTTACAGAACTTACAATGACATCAAAAACGGAATCGATTTCTCCTGTGCTTGATCTTGAAAGAAGTACTATGATTGCAATAACAAATCGACTTAATAATGTTGATACATCAGCTGATGTTTATCCAACCGCAGATTATGTTTCGTCTGAATTAGCGGAAGGTGATCAAAATGCTGCCATATATCTTACGAAACAAGTAAATCTTGAAAATAGGGCAACAAGTTTAAAGGTTTTGCTTGCAGCACATAGACCCGCTACTAATGATATTAAAGTCATGTACAAAGTTTTGGGTGTTGATGAATCAGTTGATTTTCAAAGTTTAGGATTTAGATATTTTAACACAGACGGCGGCCCAGATGCTACAGTACAACCATCTGCTAGTATAAATGATTTTCAAGATTATGTTTATACTGCTGGTGTGACTGACGAGGGTACTGGAACTGCCTTACCAGAATTTATATCTTTTCAAATTAAGATTATTATGCAAGGAACTAATACATCTACACCACCAAGATTAAAAGATTTAAGAATTTTAGCATTGGCAACATAAAATGAAAGAACATCATATACCAGTTGAAGGTCATCCAGATTTAGCAAGAGATAATACTTCTCATGCTATTATCAATCATAATACTGGCGCGTATGAGCAAGCAAAAAGACGTGCATCCGCCGCGCAAGCACAAAGAGATGAAATACGAGATACAACAAGAGAAATAAATCATCTAAAATCAGAAATGCATGAAATTAAAAATCTTCTCAAGGAGTTAGTAGGGAATCGTTCATAACTTGGGGATACATTACATATAAATATGTAGAAAAGGAAGATTAGTATGGCTATCCCTACAACAAAAGCTACATTAAAAAGTTATTGCCTCAGATCACTTGGATTCGGAGTTATTGATATAAACGTATCTGATGATCAGGCTGATGATCGTCTGGACGAGGCACTTCAATACTTTGCACAATATCATTACGATGGTATTGAAAGAATGTATCTAAAACATCTTATTACCTCTGATGAAGTAACTAGAGCAAGGTCTGATGCATCAACAACTGCAACTGATACTGTTGATAGTTCAATAACTGCTACTTGGAAAGAAGGAAAGAACTTTATTCCAATTCCAAGCTCTGTTGTATCTGTTGTAAAAGTATTTCCATTTACTGATACTGGTGGTGGAAGTAGTATGTTTGATATTCGCTATCAGTTGCGATTAAATGACCTTTTTGATTTTTCTTCAACATCTGTTATTCAATACGAGATGACAATGAATAACATTGATTTGTTGGAACATATACTTGTCGGTGAAACTCCAATTCGTTTTAATCAACATCAAAATCGTCTTTATGTCGATATGGATTGGGAGAATGATATAACAGCTGATGTTGATTATCTTATCATTGAATGCTATC
>VTLG01012426.1_pt1 | contig 17884 bp, 14 predicted proteins | sample 4694571 | NCBI WGS metagenome assembly VTLG01 (sample SAMN12604809, study PRJNA352737) | marine metagenome | biome: ENVO:00000447; feature: ENVO:00000209|ENVO:00000569|ENVO:01000036; material: ENVO:00002151; isolation source: viral sequences binned using virsorter ... | reverse complement strand
CTGGTCCTACTGATTCTTGGTCTAATGGTAAAGGCGTTATAATGGCTATTGAGCATAAGATGGGTCCGAACCCTACACGTGCTGATAGAAATCTTGCAAGAAAAGAAGTAGTAGAAGCGCTTGCTGAAGGTATTCTTGATGGACGTATAGATCCAGATGTTGGTAAAGATTTATTAACAACCCGTTTTCGTCCAGCTGCTCATGGTGCAGATGGCCCCTTAGTTGTGTGGGGTGAGTATTTTGGTGCTGAAGAGGAGAAGATAAAAGCAGCTATTGCAAAAAGAACAGATACCGATTTAGCTTACTTGCAAGCTGAAGCATCTGCTGATAGAGCTGCAGATTTGCAGATGAAAATTGATTTTCAAAAGATAGTAGCTGAATCTCCTACAATGGATCAGGAGACTATGCAAGGTTTATATAGTAGAGCTGTAAAAGAATACGGTAAAGATGGTGTAGCTGCTAAATACATGGCCTCTAAAATTACCAGTTCTAATATAAACGTTAATGATGGTATAAATTCAGGCTATATTAGAGATAGAATAGCTAGAAATGAACATATAACTCGTGATGAATTTGATGCTTTAAAACTAAGCCCTGGTATAGCAGCTGGTCTTTGGAAAGAAGTACAGGATAATAATGAATTTCTACCTGATTCTGAGCAAAGAGAAGAGATAGTTGATTTTGTTAAAACAGCATTAAATCAAATCATTCCTCCAGCTAAAACTTATGGTGAGCATTTAACTAGAGGGCCTGCTGAAGAGGGTGGTGTTGATAGATTAATACATTACTATAAGAATGCTAGGCTATTACAGAAAGATCCATCTACAGCATTAAATGAAGCTAAAGCTCTTGCTTTAAAAGATTTTAGAAATAAAGAAGATAAATGGGCACCTACTACACCTAGTGATAAGACTAATGGTATAAGAGAATTCAGTGGATTCTGGATGCAAGCACCAGAAAAGCGTGTAACTTTTAATACTGTACAACTACAGCAACAATTATCTGGTGATCCTGGTTCTATATATACCCAACCAATTATTAATAAAGGTGAATTAAGTAAAGTCTTAAATGTTTTATCTAGAGGACATAAGCCTGATATACTACCTATAGCTAGTTTAGCTGCAAATTATACTGGTAATCGTTATAGTCCTTTAGAAGTTATGATGGCTCAAAGAGAATTATATAATGTACAAGCAGAGCAAGAAGGTCAATCTTTACTACCAGAATTTCCTGAGTGGTATGTCAAAAGTATGCAGAAAGCGGAGGGTTATGTGCATCCATTAGCTTTACAATATTTATCTACACCTCAGAAAGTTAATGAGGGTGCGCTTAAGCACGCTAATGTAGAAGAGCGTAGGAATCCTGTTTATCAAACTTATACAATTCAAAAAGCTGGAAATTTAATAGGAAGAGTTGAAGGCGGTACACATAAATATAATGCAGTTGGTAGTAATATAGACCCTGATAACATGAGTGGTCATAGTAAAGCGGTATATGGTTACCATCTTACAACTGCAACAATTGATCAAGCTAATAGAATAGGACTTAAATATAAATCTGATCTAGGTCTATATCAGTTTAATGCAGAAAGTGGTTCTTTAATAGAAGCGGCTCAATTAGCTGGATTAAAACCTAGTGATAAATTCAGTCCTGAGAATCAAGATAAAATGTTCCAAGCATTCTTTAAAAAGTATGGTCCTAGTCGTTGGTATGGTATTCAAAATCTATCCAAAGAAGATGTATTCTATTTAGAACAAGTACATAAAATGTTAAATGAAGAGAAGTTTGATATGTCTTGGAATTACCATAACCCAGCTATTGTTAATCCAAAAGTTAGACCATATCTAATATCTATAGGACGCTACCCTGAATTAGCGGAGGTATCATAATGCCAGTATATAATGACCCTAATTATGACCCAAACAAACAACCTTTAGATCGTGAGGCTCAAGAGACTTATGATGTAAATGAAGGGATGAAGAAGTATTGGGAAGATAGAGAGACTAAAGAAGCTACAGAAAACCCTGAAGTAGCTGCTCAACAGAAAGAACCTGATGAATTTTCTGATGCAGGTGACGTAGTAAGAGGAGGTTTAGAAACTGCTTTACAACCTGTATTAGGTGTAGCAGACTTTGCATCTGATGCTATTGGTCTTGTACCTTGGTTGAAACCTGTTGATCAGTGGTGGGATGATAATTCATATAGATCTACACACCCTGGACATACATTACTTAGAGACGCATCTTCTATTATTATACCTACCTTAGCAGGTGGTGGTTGGTTAGTTGGTGGAGCAAAAGCAGCCGTTGCTGCTAGAGCTGCTACACTACCTAGATTTGCACATACTTTAGGTACTATCGCTGCTTATACTGGTGTTGATACAGGTGTAGCTATGATCTCATCTCACTCAAAGACAGATGATAATATGGCTGCAACACTTCATAACTGGTTAGGATGGAATATACCTTGGGCTACTAGACCTGGTGATGATCCAGATACTAGGTGGAAAAAGAATGTAATGGAAGCTGCAGGTTTTGCTGGAGGCGTTGAGCTTCTAGGAGCTGCATTTACATTCGGTAGAAAAGCTAAAATATTTCCACGTGATGCAGCATCAGAAGCACATTTTTCAACTAAGTTTAATGATGCAACAAAGTATGGTGATCCTCTAACTGCTAATGTTAAACCACGTATGGTAGAGAGAGAAGCTGCACAAATGGATGAAGCTATAGATGCAATCAAAGCTGATCCTGAAGGATTAGAGTTTAACTCTTTTGTTAATGATGTAGGAGAAGATGCTGCTGGTAGAGCTGTTGTTAATTTAGAAGCAGACCCATTAGAAGCTAAACTACATCACGCACAAATTCAGAATAATGCTGGAACTTATCATGGTAGAGCTGCACCTGTAGCTTCAGAGTCTTTCCAAAAAGACTTCATGAAATCTATTGATGGTGATGAAAGAGCTAAACAATTAGATCAGTTGTTTGAATCTATATCTCCTAGTTTTGATGCTATAGTCAATAATGGTGGTAAGGAAGTAAAGATCACCTCAGAACAAATGAATAGAGCTGTAGATAATTTAACACAAGCTATCTATGGTAAGGATATTAGTTTTAAAGAGTTTGAGTTCATTGTCGATGACATGAAAACAACATTACTCGGTAATACTATGTTAGATCCTGAGCAATATGCTGTAAGTGTTAGTGCATTTAGAAAAGCATTTGATAAGGTATTTGATCCTAATCAAATGAGAGCATCAGGTATGTTAGCTCAGAATGCTGCTGATACTATAACTGATACTGCTACTGCTGCTAAATTGCTTGGAGAAGAAGTCGATACTTCTAGGCAGATGAAGATTATCTTTGATAAATTAAATCTTCTAGGGCAAGAAGTTAGAGCGAATGAGTATATCATGAGTAAAGCTCAGGAGTTTAAAAGATTAAAAATAGAAGGTGATATACCAGCTGCTACTAGATGGATACGTACACAAGCACAGAACTTTGATAAATACTTAGCTAAGACAAAAGCTAATAGTAATCATATAATAGATGAATTACAGAATATAGCTAAACAGAATCCTAATTATTATAGAGCTTTTAAAGAAGCTTATGATGCTACTAATGGTAGTGTAGATCAGCTTTATAAACTACATAGATTAACAGAAGAAAACATAGGATTAATTAAGAAAGGTTTTATAGATAGAAATCCAGAAGCACCTAGTGAGCTAGTTAAACAATTACATGTTGCTAGATTACATAGTGTACTTAGTGGTCTATCACCACTACGAGCTGCTATCGGTAACTCTATGCTTACTTTCGCTAAGCCTATATCTATATTTGCAGGTGCTGCTGCTACTGGAGATATTAAGTCTCTTAAACGTGCTCAAGCTACTTTCGGTGGTATAACTGAGAATCTAAAACGTGGCTTTAAAGTCATGAAGAATGAGTGGAGATTAGCTAATGCAAATCCAGAAGAAGCTATGATGCGTGGACGTGCTGACTTACGTCAAGCTAAATCAGAGCAGATGGAATATATGGATTCAATGGCTGAAGCATGGAAGAAAGAAGGTGAATGGGGTAAGGTAGGTATGTGGAATATGACTAAAGGTCTAACATGGTGGAATAAACAAAACTTTGTACGTTATGGTACAAACGCTTTGTATGCTATTGATGGTTTCACTAATTCCTTTATGGCTAGTGGTGCTGCACGTGCTACAGCTTATGATCAGTTATTTGATGCTACTAGAGGTGGTGTCGATAAGACTGCTTTCAACAACCTACAACGTCAATTATATGATGAAGCATTTGATGAGACTGGTTTATTAACAAACACTGCAGCTAAACATGCTTCTCAAGAGATAGCTTTAAACTTAGATAATAAATTAGCACAAGATTTCCAGAAATTAATGGATCATGTGCCAGCTGCTAAAGGCTTATTCTTATTTCCTAGGACAGGTCTTAATGCTTTAGAACTTGGCTGGACATATAATCCAGTTAGTAATTTAGGTCCAGCATTAACGAAAGCTAGGAGAGTATTAGCTGCTAAAACTAATCAACAGAAACTTGCTGCATTAGCAGAGCATGGTATTGATGCCTCACAAGATGCTGATTTAGCTTTTGCTACACTTAAATCTGAGTATATTGGCAGACAAATAATGGGTAGTACCGTTGTTATGGGTGCTGGTATGTGGGCATTAGAAGGTAATCTAACTGGTAATGGTCCACAAGATAACGCTGAGAAGCGTAGAATGCAGGCTATGGGCTGGAAACCTTTGTCTATTAAAAACCCTATTACAGGAGAATGGCATAGTTATAGAGGATTTGAACCCTTTGATAAATTATTAGGACTTACTGCTGATATTGTATATCAAGCTGAACGTGTAGATCAATCTATTACTGAGGATTTCTTTAGAAAAACTGCTTATTCTATTAGTATGAACTTAACTAATAGTACTTTTGTTAGTGGATTTGAACCTCTTGTAGGACTTATATCTGGTGATCCTAGTGCTTGGAACTACTTCCTTGCTAGACAAACTGATATGATGATACCTTATAAAGGAGCAAGGAATGTCCTTAATAATGCTGTAACACCACAACTTAAAGATGTAGAGAATGATTTCTTAGCTTATTTAGCTAATGGTAATAAGTTCTTATTCAGTGGTAATGAGTATCTAAAGGATATGGCAGACATATATACTGGTGAAGCTATTAGATATATGGAGCCAATGACAGCTGCATTTAATTCTGTATTACCTGTATTCCAATCTAATGGTGGTATGGAACCATGGCGTCAATGGTTATTAAGTACAGGATGGGATGGTCTTCAAAAGATTAGAAAGAATAAAATAACAAGGATGCCTCTTACTACAGAGGATAGACACTTTATTAATAACTGGATTGCTAAAAACGCTGGCTTAAAAACTCAAGTTATTAACCTGATGATGGAAGGTGATGGCTTCTGGGATAAGAAACTAAAAGAATATGTTAAAGCTAGAGGCTTGAAAAAACAAAGTGACTTCCCTATTAAAGAATTTCTACTTCATAAAGAGTTAGACGATATACATGATAGAGCGTTTGATGGAGCATGGGATGCATTGCAAGCTAGAAATGAACAGTATAATATGGTAGGCATGGAGACACAACATAGAAATTTAGAACTTAGGAGAGGTAGAGTACAGAAAGCACTTGAAACACAAAAACAATTAACTGAACTACAACGGTCAGTTCGTAAATAAGCATTATGGCACTTTATTACAACACATATACAGGTAACAATTCCACCGTTGATTACGCTTTTACATTCCCATATTTAAAAACATCTGACATTAAGGTAAGCCTTGATGGAGTAGATAAAACACTTACAACTCATTACACACTACATAATGCAACAACCATAAGATTTGGCACTGCTCCTGGTACTGGTGTTGCTGTTAAAATATATAGAAATACAGATAGCTCGACTCTAGCTGCAACTTTCTATCCAGGCTCAGCTATAAGATCTGGTGATCTAAATGATAACTTTACCCAGAACTTATATGTTACACAAGAAACAGAAGGTACTGTAGATGAAGCTAATGCCACTTCAACCACTGCAAAAACTACAGCTGATAATGCAAAACTTGCAACGGATAGACTTGTAGGTACCACTTCAAATAATGGTACTACTTGGACTGTAACTGGTAATAATACTGATGACTCCACAGATCCTAAGGGATTGGGGTATGCAATTACAACAGCAGATACAGCTAAGAGTACTGCTGATACAGCTTCTAATACCGCTACCACTGCTTCCAATAATGCAACTACAGCCAAAACTGCTGTTGATACTTACGTTCATGATGGCAGTTCATTACAAGGTGATGGACAAGGTGGTAATCCACAGGGTGTTAAATACGCTGTAGATCAAGCAGCAGCAGCTAATACAACAGCGGCATCAGCTAATAGCACAGCTAACGCAGCAAGTTCTACAGCTACCACAGCTAATACAGCTGCAAATAACGCTACATCGACAGCTAACTCAGCTACGACTACAGCTAACAATGCATCTACTACAGCTACAACAGCTAACACAAACGCTACTAACGCTAAACTTGCGACTGACCGATTAGTTGCTACAACCTCAGATGGAGGTTCTACTTGGACATTAGCAGGTAATAATACAAACGCATCGACTGACCCTAAAGGTGTTGGTTATGCTATTACACAGGCAGAAGCTGCTGTAAGTACAGCTAACTCAGCTAGTGCTTCTGTTGCAGATGCTGTGTTATATAATGATGTAGCAAACAAAGCAGCCTTAGAAGCTTTGGCTCCTAGTGCAAATGGTTATTATGAAGTACAAGATACTTCTAACTTAGCTAATGGTACTTGGACTCTTTCAGGTGTTACTTATACATTAGCTAATATACCAGGTACATTCCAAGGTGCACTATATCTTGGTATGAAGTTGTCTTATACACACTCTAATAAGACATATACTTATATGAAGTACCATGCTAGTGACCCTGAAAACAGATATATAGCTAATACCAGACCATTTGGTGGTACTACTACATTTACTGTAAAGGTAGCTACTAAGAACTCATTCCATAGATATAATGGAACAGGAGCAAGTAATGGATTTACTATTGATGGAGAACAAGCTCCATTCCTTACTTTTACTCCAGGTAGAACATATAAATTTGATCAAGCTGATTCCTCGAATAGCGGTCATCCTTTAGTATTTTATGAAGAAGCAGATAAAACTACTTCATATAGTACTAATATAACTACTAATGGTACACCTGGTTCTGCAGGTGCATATACACAAATAGTAACATCTGATAATTTACCTACCATCCTACATTATCAATGTTCAAGCCATGCATACATGGGTAATGCGGTCCAGTGCAACACAGCTTTTGATAGAACTGCATTGGCAATTATAGATGGCGGTAACTTTGACTCTAGTTCAAGTACTGCTTCAATGACTAATTCTTACGATGGAGGTAATTTCGACAGCTAATGGGAACACCAGCAACTAGAACCCCTGTACGCATAGCGAGGGGAACATACTCAAATTTAAATACAAATAAGGCTGACATTCTCGAAGGTGAGATTTGTTATGCTCATGATCAAAATAAATTATATATTAAAGAAGGTAGTAATCTAGAAACTCATGCCTCTGAAGATTCTACTAAATTACCTACAGCAGGTGGCACGATGTCAGGTGCCATTGCAATGGGTACAAATAAAATAACAGGTGCAGGTGATCCTACAGATGCTCAAGATGTAGCTACTAAAACATATGTAGATACAGCAGACGCACTTAAGATGCCTACCGGAGGTGGTACATTCACGGGCGCAGTAACTTTTGCTGCAGGACAAGCTTTTGATGGTAGAGATGTATCAGTAGATGGTACAAAACTAGATGGTATTGCAGCTGGAGCTGAGGTAAATGTCCAATCAGATTGGGATGCTGGCTCTGGAGATGCTCAGATACTTAATAAACCTACACTTGTAACTGTAGCAGGTGATAATACCTGGACAGGATCACAAAGAGGAAGCGTTAGTACTCTTACTTATGGTTCAACAGTAACCATAGATATGGATACTACTAATAATCATAAGCTTACGCTAACAGGCAACTCAGCAATGAGGTTTAATAACCCTACTAACTGTGATGCCGATGCAATAGGTCAATCTGGTTCAATATTCCTTATTCAGGATGGAACAGGCTCTGGTACAGCTGCTTGGGGTACAGATGGTGGAACATCTTCATTCCATTGGAAAGGTGGGACCGCACCTACCCTTTCAACAGCAGCAAATGCTGTAGATAGAATTGATTATATTGTATACGCTGCTGACAAGATTCATTGTGTAGCAACGATTGGTATTAGTGCTAATAGTTAATCATGGCAGTATTATGTAATAATGTTATTGCCGGAGCTTCTATTGCGGAAGAGGCTGCCGGTGATTTTCAGATAGAAAAGAGTCTTAGGTTTAACGATAACGATTCACCCTATATGCGGAGAGATCCTGTTAAAGCAGGGAACCAACAAACTTATACTTTTAGTGCTTGGTTCAAAATTGGTCATTATGGGGGTGGTAGAAATTTATTTACTGTTTCAGCTAATGCTGGTGGTAGTGGTACTGTTGCAAGAACAGAATTTGGATTAACCTCAGATGCAAAGATAATATTTGGAGTTAACAGTTCTGGAAGTACCTGGGAAACTTTAAAAACAGTAGGGAAGTTTAGAGATCCTTCAGCCTGGTATCATGTATGTGTTGGAGTAGATACAACGCAATCTCTAGCAGCAGCTAGAGTTAATATCTATGTTAATGGTATTCTCCAAGACTTGACAGGTGATTACCCGACTCAAAACATAAAAACTCCGTATAACTCTACAAATTCTCATGGAATCGGTACCTATATTAATAATTTAAATGATTATTTTGATGGGTTTATGGCTGAAGTAAGATGGATTGATGGTTTACAGTTGTCAGCAGCTGCATTCGGATCCTTCGACTCGAATACGGGTGTATGGAATCCGAAAGATTTTGCAGTTCCAACTCCTAATCAAAATTATACTTATTCAACAGGCAGTAACTTTAGTGTTACAGATGGAGGTGGTTATGATCCTGTAACTAATCCTGCAAATATGTTTGATGGGGATTTAACAACTTATGCTAACCAACCTTGGGGTGGTTCAACAGTTACATATACTTTCCCAACAGAATTAGATGTAAATACTGCAATAACATTATATACATCTAGTTGTCACCGTTACGAAATAAATCCAGGCGAATCAGATGCAACTGGACTGTTAGATGGATCCGCTGGTACTATTTATGTAAAACGACCAGCTTCTGGTAAGTTGAAAAAGATTTTATTTAACACTAATGCTGGAACTCAGTTTCAAGTTAAAGGCATTGCTGTCGATGGTGTTGTCCTTAAAGACGGTAAAACTGACCAGACGTATGACGCGTGGAAAGCTGCGGGTCACACTGGGTTTAGTGACGGAACTGATTTCTTTAGTAAAGTTACTACTACTAGTTCAGGAGGAGGCGAGTCATGGGGTGATGGTTCTGATGGAACTGAGATATTTGATGGTTCTGATAGTACTGGTGGAGCCTTGATGGCTAACCCAAGTGGTAATAATGATCAAACAGCTAAATGGACATTAACTCATACATTCAATAGTGTTACTAAAGTAAGGATTAAAGCTTATGTTGGTAATAGTAATACTTCATATACAAGAGTAAGATTTAATGGTTCAAGTTCTTGGAAAAATTTATATACCACAGCAGGGTCTGGTGGTACTCATACCGTAGATTGTTCTAGTATTATACCTGGTGGTGGTCAGATAACTTCGATAGAAGTTGAAAGATTAGATCTGGATTCTGGTTGGGGTTTCCATACATATTTTGTTGAAATAAATGATGAAATATTGAATGTTCCAGTTGATAAAGGGTTAAACAGCTTCCACCTTAAGTTCAATGATACATCAAGAGTTGGCTATCTAGGAAAAGATACTCTTAATGGAAAGATTGCGGATGCAACTGGTGGTCTTCCGATACATAACACCACTGATGATTATGGTGATGTAAAAGGATCTGGGTATCGTGCAGATAGTTCTGCAGGTACTACAGATGGTACTGGACTTGTGTTTGCCTGGCCTGGTGATACTACAACTGGAGAAGTCCATGCTAGTATAAACACAGGTAGTAGTGCAAAAACTGTCACTGCAAATGGCGATCCTTCAGTAGATACTACTCAATCAAGATTGTATGGAACTAGTGTAGCGTTTGACCGTACTGGTGATTATCTCTCCGTCGATGGCGGTACAGATTTCAACTTTGGTACTGGAGATTACACCATAGAATGTTGGTTCATGACAACTGACAATAGTGTAAACGAAGGTATCTTTGTTCTTAGTGATACTTCAGGTGGTTTAGCAACAGACGAAAGTCAGCATATAACTGCTCATGTTGATACTAACGGCTTAAATACAAGGCCTGGTGATGGAACGACGGCTAGGCTTCTAGGACAAGGAGTTAAACCTAATAACAACACTTGGCATCATATAGCTTATACAAGAGCAAGTGGTACATTCAGAGCTTTCTTGGATGGAGACTTAAAGTATACTAAAACTGGTGTAACTACAAATCATGCTGATCAACATTTAGCAATAGGCGGTTACTATTCAACTAGCTATCTATGGAAAGGTAATATACAAGACTTTAGAATTTATAAAGGTGTTGCCAAATATACTGCTAGTTTCACATCTCCAGCCCGTAACGACTTTACGGTTAATAATCTCCATTTGGCAGATGTAGCTGGAGTTGACTATAGTGGCACGCATTGGGCTGGCGGTACTGTTGCTAATTTATTTGATGGTGACTTAAGTACTCCTAGTGCTGTAGGTGGTGGTGATTCTTGGCATGGTCATACCTTTACAACTCCTTTAAATGGAGTTACTAAATTTGAAGTACGTCATTCAGCAGATAATCAAGGTCAAGAAGTTCGTATAAGAATAGGTAGTACATGGCAAACTGCAAATGAAATAAATTCTACTGGATGGAATGTTGCTTATGATGGCTCTTCAATAGATAATGTAACTGAATTTGGAATACGTAGTGGTAATAGTGGAGGCTGTGAAGCTTATGCAGTTAGAGTTAACGATTCAATCTTAGTCAATGTTGCTGCAACAAATAATGATTCTTTTGTAGACTCTCCAACGAATTACGGAACCGACACTGGTGCTGGTGGAGAAGTACGAGGTAATTATTGTACGCTTAATCCTTTATCACTAGATTCAGATATTACATTAGCTCAAGGTAATTTACAAGCTACTATTACTGCTAATTCAAAAATAGCAAAAGGTACTTTAGGTGTACAAAACTCTGGCAAATGGTACTTTGAAGTTGAATGCGTATCAGATACTGCTGATAATAATAAATTAATTGGTGTACAATTTTTGGATGGACCTAATGAAGGTTATGTAGGTCAGAATTACTCAGTTGGATACCATAAAGATGGTAGAACCTTATATGCTGGAGGTCAGACAGGATCAACCGGAAGTACTTGGGGTCCAGGAGATACTATTGGTGTAGCTTTAGATTTAAGTGGTGGAGCAAATAATAATGGTAAGGTTACATTCTATAAAAATGGAACAGCTCAATCTAACGGAATAGTTACGACATTAGATTGTACAAGACCTTGGACAGCAGCTGTAAATAGATCAGGAAGTGGTTCTGGGACTACAGTGTTCAGTTTAAACGCAGGACAAAGAGCCTTTAAGAATAGTGCTCCTGCAGATCATAAATGTCTATGTACCCAAAACCTCGACGATACATTCAGTGGAGATGAACTGAACAATCCATCTAATTATTTTGATATTGCACTTTGGAATGGTAACGGTACTGCAGGAAGAAATATTAAAGGTTTGAAATTTGCACCTGATCTGGTATGGTGTAAGAGAAGAGATTCATCAGGTGGTCATCATTCATTTGATAGAGTCAGAGGAGCTGAATGGGCACTTTATCCAAATGGTACTAGTTATCAATATCAAGATAACTCAACTCTTACAGCTTTTAATTCTGATGGATTTACAATAGGTAATTCTAGTGTAATGAACTCTTCTTCACCAACAACTACATATGTAGGTTGGTCTTGGGATGCTGGTACAGCTGCAAGTGGTGCTAATAATGATGGATCAATAAATATATCTTCTGGTAATCAATGGAAGAATGCTACAGCTGGTTTTAGTATTACTAAATGGACTGCTACAAATGCTAATGCTACAATTGGTCATGGATTAGGCGCACCACCTGAGTTTATAATAATAAAAAACTTAGATTCAAATTATCCTTGGGGTATATATCATAAATCTCTAGGTGCTGGGAAAAAACTAGTACTTGACAGTAGTGATACTGAAAGTACAGATTCAGGTTTTTGGCAAGATACAGAACCTACTAATACTGTATTTAGTATAGGAAACAATACTTATTTTAATGGTAGTACAGATGATATAATTGCTTACTGTTGGACTCCTATACCAGGCTTTTCTTCGTTTGGATCTTATACTGGGAATGGAAATGATGCCGGTCCATTTGTTTGGACTGGATTTTCACCCAAGTGGGTTTTGATTCGACAAATAGGCGCTGCTAACTCATATTCTATAACAGATACTAGAAGAGATAGTACTAACCCAACAACAGGCCAAATATATGCAGACAGTGGGGCAGCAGAAGCTACTGGAACAGCAAGTAGAGATAGAGATATTCTCTCTAATGGGTTTAAACCAGTAGGTACTTCTGGTGAACAGAATGCTAATAATGAAACTTACGTCTATGCAGCATTTGCCGAACATCCACAAAAACTCGCGAGGGCTAGATAATTATGCCATATAAAACAGACGGAAAAATACTCCCTATGGATAGAGCTTTTACTCATAGAGGAGTTCAATATCCAAAAAATTGGCTACGTTTAGCTAAAGAAAGTGAACGTAGAGCGGTTAATATCATATGGGAACCGAAGTAGGTGCTCCAAGTATACCTTTTTTAAGGTTACCTAATCAGCTATTAACTGATCCTATACCTTTACCTCGTCCTATATTAGATGCACCTAGGGCCACCCTCCCTTCTTTTAAACCTATGATAGCACCTGCAAATAATCTTATGGTATTTGAAGGTACTAAATCAGAGAAAGAAGAAGAGGATGAAGGTAAACCACAACCAAAAGAGATTAATAAGGTAGAGATACCTTTTACAAATTACAGGATGCCAGTACCTGAAGAAGAAATAATGGTCACAGCAGCTACGACTGCTGCTATCTCTGTTGCTGCAACACTAACTGCTACAAGTTTATTCAAGCAGTGTGTGAAGGTATTTAAGCCGATATTTATGCAACTTGCTAAACGCATTCAAAAGAAACTGAATGGAAACACCACAAAAGAAGAACCTGCTGGATAAGCTGAAAGATGGAATAGATGATAAAGAAGAACAGATTCAAATCCTAGGTACCTTTGTACGCTTAGGTGTTGTTGTCTGGGCTGGCTTTATAATCACCCTTAACTATGTAGAATTACCGATGATCAAGAAAGGCTCAAGTGGCGATATCACGTTCGTGGCAAGTGTGTTTACCGGCGCATTGGCTACATTCGGATTGAACACATCTAATTCTAAAGGTAAAGGAAATACACCCGTAAATTGTCCCATGGTCAAGAAAAAAGACGAATGAAACGATGGCTACTTCTCTTAGCACTGTTATCCCCCTCCGTGGCGAGAGCAAATCAGATTACACCAGCGTTCACTCAAGGAAGTATGAACGCAACCACCACAACAGTTCAGACTGTAACGGAAACTATAAACCAAAAAGTATATGGAGGAGAGTTGCAGAGTTGGTCAGGAACCAATGTGACAGCAACATCAGCCAGTTCTGGAGGAATAACTGCCTCCGATACAGTATTCGCAATAAGTACAGCTGGAGAAGACTTTCAACTAGAAATAGTAGACAGAGCAGCAGATGCAACGACAGGTCTAGTTCTATTGGAAACAATAGACATCGACAGAGACATCACTACAAACGCTACTACAGTCTCCTTATCGGTCTTCTCACAATAGGCTTACCTGCTTATGCTGAAGGAGATGATACTTATAATACAGCGGCACCAGAGAGTACTGCAACTGGCAATGTGACCAACCAAGCAGTGCAATTCCAGAATAATGGTGCCCCAAGTCGACAGCAATATGCTAAAGGCGTGAGCTGCAATGGTTCTACCATGACGTTCTCGCCTTTTTGGCTAGCTAGTGAAAATAAACCTTATGATCCTGAGAGTTATTCTAGAGGCTGGAACTACGGTGCTCAGTTAAACTTTATGGTTCCTTTGGATGGTTCAACCGTTGAGCAATGTAAATCTATTGCTAGACGTGTTGAAGAAAAGATGCGCGTGGACTATGAACTAGTACGCGCCCTGAAGTGCGCCGAACTAATGCAAAAGGGGTTTACCCTTAGACCTGGTTCACGCGTCGAACATATGTGCAATGATGTTGTACCTATTGTGTCATTATTAAAACCAAAAACCACTGAAAACAATGATTCTACTAATTAAGCCTATACTATTCACCTTCTTGAGTTCTAAATCAGTTAAAAAACTAGTTGTAGATCTTTTGGAAGCTTATGCAAAGTCTACCGATAACACTATCGATGATGCTGCAGTAGCACTAGTAAGAAAGAACCTATTCCCTGGAGAGAATGTCTAAGAAAGCTACTGAAGAAAACTTCAATGAGCTTCATAACCTCGTCACTAAAGAATTTCTTAAGAGAGTTAAGAGTGGCGAGGCTTCTGCCCATGAACTTAAAGCAGCTTGTGACTGGCTGAAGACAAATGATGTCACTGGTGTTGCTTTTGAAGGTAACCCATTAGATAAATTAGCAAAAGTTATGCCCAAAGTAGACCCTGAACTTGTACAAAGGAGACTCTATGCTAAGCAAAAGTACTAAATATTATAGAGCTAACCCTGATGCTCTAAAGATTAAACGAAAAAAGACCGCTGAAGACAACAAGAAACCTAAAAATGTCAGAAAAAGAGTCGAACTCACCAAAATCAACAGAGACAAAGGCACCTATGGGAATGGTGATAACAAGGATTGGTCTCATAAACGGGACGGATCAGTTGTCTCAGAAGCCCAAAGTAAAAACCGAGCAAGAAAAGGGAGGAAAGCGTAGTGTATGATTTTACTAAATTATCAGATGAAGAGTTAAAGAAAAAACTACAGATCCCAAAGTATAAAAAAACAGGTGGACGAAACGTTGGCCAAGGAGGTCCAGGTTCTTTAGATAGGTTTCTAGCAAAACGTAAAAGAGAAGGTGAAGCATTCCGTCATAAACATGAAGCAGGTGTTCAGCAAATACGTGGTGATTGGATGGGAATTAAAGATCCTTTAAAGAACTTAGGTAGTGCTGCTTTAGAAGGGCTTCAGATGCAGCAGGACACAGAAAATCTTATACGAGAAGAGAATATAAAAGCCTTAAAGAATCTTATCCCTCCTCCTAGTGACAGACCTCCTACTAAACAACAGTTAATGCGTCAAGGTATGACTGAACGTAGACAAGAATTCAGTGCACTTAAAGCAGAGGAAGCAAGAAGAGCTCAATTCGTAGATAAATCTGGTATAACAGGTGAAGGTGAGGTTGACAAGATAAAAGCAATTGATACAGTGAAGGCAGGTTCTAAAACTGAGGAGAACCTGATTACAAATGATCTTAATAATAATGATGATGTAACGAAAGTTGTATCTAGATCAAAGAGTGATGAACAGGTACAGAATGATGGGAATCAATCAGTTCTAACAGAGTGGACTACCGATCAAGATGTTAATGAAGAAGCAACTATAATACCAGGCAGTGAGATGGCTGTTAGCAGAGAAGATAACAAGCAATATCAGGAAGATATAGCAGATAAACCTCCTGAAACTACTGATCCTCCTAAAGCTGAGAAAAAAGATGGTCCATTCGCAACTGCTGCTGATACTGTTAATACCCTGAATAGTATGATAAAAGGTCTTTCAACTATAATGGCAAATAGGAATCCAGATGCTAAAAGTGCTACGTTTGCTAACGTAGATTACTTTAAAAATAAAATGGCATTAGATGATTGGAGGAAGAGAATGTATGGTAGTCAGAGTAGGGCGTAGTTATGGCACGTAAAAAGAAACCTACAATTGATGAATTAATTGAAAGATCTTGGTTAAAACCAGGTGGTGAATTACATATTACTGCTGATCAAAAACCTGCTTTAGATAAATGGGTTAGAGAACACTTTAAAAAAACTGCAGATAAAGTAGCTTCTGGTGAATTAACTAGTAGGAAAGCTAGACAAGGTGTACCTAAGATTTTCATTGATGGAGCAGAACAAGAAATAGTTGGCGTCACAAAAGCAGCAAAAGGAACAGGTGCTGTTGCTATTAAACCTTCAACTAAAGCTCTTAAAAGTCAAAGAGAAGAGATGTTGAAGATAATGACTGATGAAACAAAAGCTGCTAAAAAGACTGGATATGGTAGAAAGGTTAGAAACCTTTTAAAAGGTCAACAAGATCATCATATCTTTTTTAGGACTTTATTTGAACCTTTTTATGAAGGTTTAGATGAAGCAGATCAGATAAAATTAACTCAACACTTTCTTAGAGAAGGTACACCTTTAGGTAATGTTACAGCTAATCTTGCAGGTCTAGATGAAGATCTTCATAAAGAACTACATGATTGGGCTAAAAGTGGTACAGATAAAGTTAAAAAAGGTGCTAAACGTGTACCTAAAGGTACTGTAACTAATGTAGGTATACAAGTACCAGCTGGTAGTGAGACTTGGAGGAATATCCAGCGTAATAAAGATGGCAGCCTTAAACGTATTATGGGTGCTAGTGAGTTTATAAGTGAAACTAAAGGTAGAATTGGTGGTGGTGCTAAGATGCCTAATTTTAAGCATTTATCACTAAATGAAAGGCTTCCTGCTGTTAATATGTATTTAGATTTAGTAGAAGAACCTATTAGAGATAAAACAGCAGAGATTATACATAGACAAGAAGCGAGACGAGGTGGTAAGGTTAGATCCGTTGATGAAATAAAGCAAGAATATATTAACTTAGCAGAAGATGCTAAAGTTAGACAGTCTTTATTTGAACGCGGTGTTACACCTGAAACCTTAGATATAGTTCGAGAAGATGCTAGATCTATATTAGCAAGAGGAGCTAGAAAATTAAAAACTGCTACTGTTGCAGCTGGTATGGGTAAAGCTGAAGCTGGTTTAAGGATAGCTGCTGGTGACTATGTTGGCGGTACTGTAGGTTTAGCTATGCAGACAGATACATTTCGTAATAGAGTTATGAAAGAACTCTTAAAGCGTGGTGGTAAATCTGCAGCTAAGTTAATGCCAGGTGTAGGTGTAACTATGGGAGCACTTGAAACAGCTGGTTATGCATCTCAAGGTCGCTTTACTCAATCAGCTATAGCAGCTTTTGGTGCTGCAGCTGGTGAAATTCCTGGTATAGGAGATTTAGTACAAGGTGGTACTGACTTAGTTAATACTGGTATCGATATAGCAACTGGAAATTTATTACCTGATGCTAACCTTGATGACGAATTCTTAGAGAATCAGAGAAGGCTCTCAAGAGGTCTTAGACTCGCTAATTAGGTAAATATATATGAATAACGTTTTAACCGCCTTACAAGGCGATTTCAAGCTGTTTCTGCAAGCCTTATGGGAGCAGCTTGACCTACCATCCCCTACCCGAGCACAATATGCAATCGCAGACTATCTTCAGCATGGGCCTAAGCGTCTTCAAATTCAAGCTTTCCGTGGCGTTGGAAAGAGTTGGATCACAGGAGCTTTCGTCCTCTGGACTCTCTTTA
>VTLG01008076.1_pt1 | contig 17888 bp, 22 predicted proteins | sample 4694571 | NCBI WGS metagenome assembly VTLG01 (sample SAMN12604809, study PRJNA352737) | marine metagenome | biome: ENVO:00000447; feature: ENVO:00000209|ENVO:00000569|ENVO:01000036; material: ENVO:00002151; isolation source: viral sequences binned using virsorter ... | reverse complement strand
GCTGTTACTCAGCCAATAAAAGTTTCGGGCTGGTGGAAAAGATTACTTAATAAGATTTTGCCATGAGAGTTTCATTTGAACATAAGGCTGGTGTTAAAATTTACACGAAACTTATGGAAGAGATCGAAAGATATGAGCGTGAACTTGACGACAATCGAAAGCCTCAAGTTATTAATGTTCATAAAAAACAAATCAACTTGCTTGCATTTAGGGGGAGATAATTAATGTCAAAAGAAAAGATATCTGTGTGGGAAACTCTGACGACAGATGAGATGAAACTGGAAGTCGATCAGCATCGTCAGAAGAAAGGTAATCTTGACTACCTCTCGTGGGCTTGGGCATGGGGAAAATTAAAAGATAAATTTCCAGAGGCTACCTTTGAGAAGTATTGGTTCGACAACGGAAGCAGTCATGTTCCTTACACTACGGATGGAAAGGGTCATGCCTATGTACAGGTAACAGTTACAGTGGAAGGCTCCTCACTAACTGAGATTCTTCCTGTGCTGGATAACAAAAATAAACCTGTGACTAATCCTGATTCGTTTCAAGTAAACACCGCCCTTCAAAGATGTTTATGTAAAGCAATTGCCTATCACGGATTAGGCTTTCACATCTACGCTGGCGAAGACTTAGAAGATTATACACCCGAAGTTTTACCAGAAAAAAAGAAAGATGAGAAAGTCAAAAAGCCAACTGGTAAAGAGATTGTAGACGAACCTTTAGTTAAAGAAGTTATCGATACCTTTGACGTAGACACGATAACCCAAGGGGCTAACGTCTATAACGACAGTGGAAGCCTATTGAAAGGCTTTGATGAAACAGATTGTCTATTAGTTTTTAGTGAAGAGACTCCCATTAAAGATAAGATTGTTTATCTCAGTGAGAATATAGATTCAATTCTTAAAGATAGTCTTACGTCTAAACAATTAATCAATAAATTTTTACAGTCGAACAGTTCATTGTTTAACGACATGGCAAAATACAAAAACATTAATATAAAAGAATCTAAAATGTGGGCGAAGATTGCTCAACACACCTCAACTTTGAAAGGTTAAAACTATGGCTATAGGAAATCTATTCGACAATCGAAATACAAACCCCCCTGCTTGGAGACAATGGAGCGGTGATATTAATTTCCGCAAAGAGGACATCGACTATCTTGTCAAAACCTTTAACGAAACAGGCGAAGTCAAGATGACAATGAATGGAGAATCCAAACAGGGAAAGAAGGGCATGTACATTAACATCAAGCTAAAAGAATTTTGGACTGGTGATAAGACAGAGAAAAAAGCCCCACCCAAAGAGGAAGCAGTGAAGGAAAATAACGATGACACCTTCAGCATTGATGACCTTGATTTCTAATTTTAAATCCAAGCGTCTGCGAGATAAGAAATATCTAGCACACGTTAGAGAGCTAGGGTGTTTAGTGTGCAGAACGCCGTGGTGTGGTGACGCTCATCACATCACTTACGCAGAACCGAATGCTTTAAGCTTAAAGGTTGGAGACAACTGGGTAGTACCTTTGTGCAGGAACTGTCACCATGATCTGCACATGAAGGGCGATGAAAGAAAGTTTTGGGATATCGTTGATCGTGATCCCATAGAATGGGCGACAAGAGAATGGAAGGAGTGGAAGAATGGAGATACGTGATGCAACTTTTACATTTGAGGCACAGCTACACAGTGTCCTTAATAATATGAAGGCACAGACAGGAGTGATAATAAAATTATTAATTCATCCTGATGATGTTCCTGTGGGGCTGTTGTCCCACACAACAGCAACTCGCTTTGGTGTGGCGATGGTTGAACTGGATGACCATGAAGAACCAGTCGCACCTAAGGAAGCGAACCTTGTAGCCAGTGCAAGTATTCTGTGTAGAGAGGGAGCGTTCCAAAGATATCTAGGAGTAAATGCAGATAATGTTCAGAAAGGAGAGGGGAGAACACGAGAGAGGCTCCGTGAGAAGATAGGTGTTTCTTCTCTATCTGAACTAAAAGAAAACAAAAAAGCACAAAGATTATTTCGTGAACTTAAATCAGACTATGAAAAGGAACCAGAGCTATGAATAACGGAAGCTATATGGACAGACCAGCTAAACTTGAGGGTGAGCATAAGAAGTATTCTTTATTAATTCCGAATGGAGTTATTGAAGGGATGAAGATTATTGCACGGCAGAACAATTGCACCGCCGCAACTCTGTTTAGAAAGGTTGTTGAGGACTATGTAATGAACCATGAACTGTTTAGAGATGATAGTAATGGCTGAATTATACACCTTGTATAGGAGAGATGCTGAGGAAACTAGTATCGAATCCGCAGAGAAGCTAGACACAACCAAGCTAGAGACGATTGTGTTAAACGCTATAGCTTCTTTCCATAATGGATGTATCAGTGATGAGGTTCGTGCGTACTGTGAAAATCATCACAACATCGTGGCGTATTCATCTGTGACTGCAAGATATAAATCTTTGAAAGAAAAAGAACTGATTGAATATCTTAAAGATGCAGAAGGAAATCATGTCAAACGTGCTGGCAACAGTGGTCGTAACCAAAAGGTTATGGTTCTTAAAAAGAAACAAATGGAGCTACCATGGAATACATCAGCATTGGACTTGGCTTAATACGATTGCTTATGGAGATCAATTCTCCAGAAGCTACACCTATTATTATAGATGAATGGGTGCATGGAAGGGCAGATTATTCTATCCATGAAAACATTTCAGAAGCTGAAGCGTGTAAGAAAGCAGAAGCACGAGCTAAATTAAATGCAATTCAATCCTTTAATGGGGAGTACATTGCATCTGATAGCTTCATGTCTTGTAAAGAAACAGGGGAGAATGTTGAATGTCCAATGCACACATTTACTTGGTCAATGCTTGACGGACTTATTAGTGGTATTAGAAATAAAACTGTTCGATCTACTACCAATCTTAAGGAACAAAGGGTATGCCGTGTAGTACTTGAGGCTCGTATTACATCAAGGTCTGAACCAAACGATCCAAACTTTGATATCCAAGTAGAGCTTTCAAATCCTGTTCTAAAGAATGGGGAGCGATTAACTATTGTCTTAGAACCAACAGACAATATGCACGTTAATATACTTGTGGAAGATCATAGTCACACGTTGACTCGTATCTTCCCTAACAGATTTGATCGGGACAACAAGATAGATACTAACGTCTCGATCCCTATAAGTGGAGAATATGAGTTAGCAGCAGAGTTTCCTTCCCAGTTAGAAGGGAATGATGCTCAAGAAGTAGTGCATGTGATAGCTACTAATTCACAGCTTACTCTCTTAGATGCATACTCATTAGAAGACTTCAATCTAAAGCTTGCTGAAATTCCTAACAACAAGAAACGATATGTTAGGAAAGCCTATAGGATTGTTAGGTAAAATAAATTTTAAATAGAGGGGAAACAAATGAATATTATAATTACTATTGTGGTAGCACAGTTTTTGTTAGCCATATTATCTGGATGCAACACAGCGACTATTGGAAGTCCCGAAGCTTTCCTTGAAAGACAAGAGAAGAAAAGAGAAGTTCAAAAGGAAATGGTAAAGGACACAATAGATAAACTGCCTAGTTGGTTTATCGAAGTTCCGAAAGAGAAGAATGCTATTCATTCTGTAGGAAGCGGAACATCTCCTGACCTACAACTTGCAATCGACAAAAGTATTCTTCATGCCAAAAGAACTTTAGCTGATCGCATAGAAGGAAGACTTAGTTCACAAGTAAAAGAATATATAACAGAGACAGGGAAGGGCACTGCTCCCCCTGCACTCAAAGACACGGAGCGTGTTACCAAAAACATTATGAGGGAAGTTAATGTAGCAGGGTATAGCGTAAAAGAAATGGAGATCAAACCTCATCAGACTTTCTTTCGAGTCTATGTATTGTTGATGTATCCGATGGGAGATTCTAATGAAATCCTTACTTTGCAAAGGCAGAGAAGAGCATTCTCTTCTAAGAAAAATTCTGCCGAAGAAGGATACAAAGAGTTAGATAAAGAACGTGATAAAAAAGAATCGCTATGATCACAATTAAAACTGGCGACTGTCTTCATGTATTAAAGGAGATACCTGACCAAACCTTTAACTGTGTAGTTACATCTCCACCTTACTGGGGACTGCGTGACTACAACACAGGGACATGGGAAGGTGGTGATCCTAATTGCCCTCACAAACGCCTATCTAAAATCAGCAAGGATACATCGACAGGACATCTGGCTATGCATGATCAGGGAGATGTGGTGGGAGATGCTATATATAAAAAGAAGTGTCCACTGTGTGGGGCAGTAAGAAAAGATAAACAAGTAGGACTAGAAGAAAGCCCACACGATTATGTAAAGAATATGGTTAACATTTTTAAAGAGATCAAGCGTGTGCTCCGTGACGATGGAACTGTATGGTTAAATCTGGGGGATACTTACTCATCATATAAGGACAGCAAGTCTGTATCACAGACAGTGGCTAAAGGAACCTTGTCCGAAGAGGCACATATTATGGAAACAAACCATAGCCGTAACATGCATCTGTTAAAGAGAGCAGGGTTTAAGAATAAAGAACTTATTGGAATACCTTGGCGTGTTGCGTTTGCTCTGCAAGAAGATGGCTGGTATCTAAGACAGGATATTATTTGGAGCAAACCTAACCCCATGCCTGAGAGTGTGAAGGATAGATGCACCAAGTCACATGAGTATATTTTTTTATTAACAAAACAATCTCATTATTATTTTAATCCGCTTATAGAAAACAACGGCACAGAAATTAAAAACAAAAGAAGTGTTTGGAATATAACGCCTGCTTCATTGAAAGAAGCACACTTTGCTGTGTTCCCTACATCTTTAGTAGAGCCATGTATCTTAGCTGGATGCCCCGAAGATGGGAATGTATTAGACCCATTTGGTGGGGCAGGAACTACTGCATTGGTAGCAGATAGATTGAAAAGAAATGCAACAATAATTGAACTCAATCCTAAGTATGTTAAGATTGCGGAGAAAAGAATAAGCAATGATGCACCATTATTTACTAAACTAAATGTATCATAGGGGGAGATATGCGTGAAGAGATATATGAATATTTAAATAAGCTTAGTGAAAATGAAGATGTAGATATGTACTCCGCACCACAAAGAGTTGCCAAACAATTCTATATTAATAGAACACTAGCTGGAGCTATAGTCTCTTTATGGGCTGAAAATAAAAGAGAAAAAAACAAATGAAAAATTTCCCTGGGCTAATGATTCAATGTCCTACTTGTCTAGGAGAAGGTCGTATCATAGTAGAAGATGTAATACTAACTGAACAAAACTATGATCGTTTTCCTGAGCCTATGTACTGTGATGTTGAAATAGAATGTGAGGATTGTTACGGATCAGGAGAAGTTACTACTGATCAAGAATATATTCACTAACAACCTTTACAATTAGTGGAGATAAACCACCACATTCCCCCAATTAAAATAATAATAATTCCAATCTGCCACGTAGCTGTAAACATTTTGTCCCAGAAAATCTTATCTTCTCTCTTCTTTTTTGCAATGTAAGCTTTAGCTTTTTCTTGTTGTTCTTTCTTAGCCTTTACTCTTTCGGCTCTGACTTGGAGTATTTGATCCCAAGTTCCTTCGCCAAACTTATTATTTATTTGTATAGATAAGTTAAGAATAGCACGATCAATCTTTTTTTGTTCCAGAACTTCCGATACAATAGCACTGATAGATGTGTCGGAGTCATCCCCACCTGTCTTACTAGCTATAGCCATCTGCATTTTACTTAATGGCTTTTTATTCTTAGCATCTTCTACATGCTGAAGTGCTTTATCCCTATGATGAAATAAATTATCGAGATGACCGCCAATAGATTGAACATCTTCAGCCGTTTCAAGAGCACTCTTACAAATCTCTATACTCTTTTTAGCTATAGCAAAACCAGCGGCTATCGTTACGGGGTCCATTTTCTTCCCCACATCTTCTGCCAAAGGAATGAAGATAGGTTGCCTTCCTTGCGATAAATCCAAAGCATAAAAGAGGAATGCCAGAACCAATGATTGTATCTACATTTTCCCATTACTTAAGCCTCTCTGCTTATCTTTTAACTTCTCTACATCTTGTCTCAAAGCCTGCACATCTTCCTGCAACCGTTTAATATTAACGCCGTTGCTCATACCTTGCTCAAGTCTAGACTGTATTTTCTCTACTTGTTTACCAAGATGTTCAATTAACATGAACTGTTCCCCATCAGCAGGGGGCTGACCAAGCTCTCCACGGGGCCATTTGATTCGGAACTCGTTGTTCTTTTCTATGTCTGCTTTTAATTCGTTTATACCTGTGTCTAAATCTTTTTGAACTAACTGCTCAAAAGTTTCTAATCTATTAAGTCTTTCTACCACCCCGAAATAACTCCATACACCCACACCTACAGCTAACACAATAGAAATAAGGTTGCGAACAGGCATAGAGATAGCGGTGCTATCACTCATAGCTATAGGTTTTTCAGCCATCAATCATTCCCAAGATGCTCAACAGGTAACCATTTCTTTCCGATTGTGCCACCGTCATATTCTCTCAGAACAAGTCTGCCCTGCTTGCATTCCCATCGCACCCCTTCACCACCTTGGGATCGCATAATCTTGCGTTTAACTTTAAGGCATTCGCTCATCCCACCTCGTGGGGTATACTCCTTGAGTTGCCCACTGAGAAACATATGAAGTATCCATCCTGAGAATACTTTCTCTTCAGCGAAAGAAGAATTAATTTTGCCAAAAGATATGGTACAACAAAAGGCCAATAATAATAATCTTGCCATAATCTATATTCCATATTGAATTGTTACCACCGAATGTGTTTTCCCACCATATTAAAATTTTGTCCATTACCTACCTACCTTTTTCATTGCGTTTTTATGCGCTTGTGTAAAAGTTTTTCCTGCCTTCATATCCTTACGCATCATTGCCATATGCTTAGGAGTATGGTGAACGCTATGTTTTTTAAGTGTATCTAATTGACGTGATGTTAATTTTTTTGCTTTAAGCATTTCTAAACCTTTTTGTTTTTGCAGCTATTTTCTTGGGTTGCTTGACATATTGCTTCCCTTCTTTTGTTCCTTTTCTTTTTGCTTTAGTAGTGGAAGCATACTCTTTAGATGACAAAGATTTTATAGCCTTCTCTGGAAGATATCTTTCGCCTGTCTTACTGGAAGGCTTACCAGATTTAGTTGTCCATTTTTGTTTAGTCCACTTAGACAATTTGTTAGCAGGTTTCTTTTTTCCTTTATAAGTTCCACCAGAATCTTTGTAATATTTGGTAGCCAATTGCATAGCCCTAGCACTATGCTTACCGCCCATCTTAGCCTTTGCTCTCGCCTTAGCCCTAGCCCACTTAGCAGGGTCACGTTTTTTTGCTACACTCATTAACGATTTTCCTTACCACTTTTTACAACTCCAATACCTAGCACTCAATTTACTTGGAGGACTAGTGTCACACTTATGTCTAGCTCTAAAAGATTTTCTGCGTTTCGGCTGATCTTTCTTGATGCTCATGTTAGGATCACCAAACCTAATTAATTTTACTTGATTGTTTTGTTTTGCTAACACAGCAAACTTTTTATTTTTCTTTGGAGTTCTTTTTGGTTTGTTATAACCGCTAAACTTTTCACCTCTATACTCTATCATTTGTTTTTCCCATTAGATTTCATAGCAGAGAACCCCATATATGCGCCTACGATACCAGCCATAGCCACGTAGAAGAGGCTAGAAATATTGCCCAATAACTGAACACGGTCATTAGGAACAAAAGGAAGAAAGACAAACACAGTAAAAATAAGCATGGATACAAGAGCAACCCAAGCCATATGCTTTTGAGCATGGGCTTTTTCTTCAACTGTTTCTTGTTCATGGATGGCCCGTACTGCGGAAAGCTCCGCATCGCTGACCACACCGTCTCCGTCCACATCATATTTATCATACTCACTTCTGCTCTGAAGTTTCTTCTGATCTTTCACCATCACAACAATCCATCACTGGCCTACGACATGCATTACATTCATAGTGCGCTTTAATAAAAATCATATGTCCATGTTGACCACACCACGGACATACAAACTCTTCTGATTCAAGACTCACAAAGAAACAGGGCTTTCTCTGCCGCCCTCCTCTTTACTAAGCCTGACAGTATCTTACCACCAGCCCTTCTCCATTTAGGAAATTCATCTGCTACTATTTCTCTTGGAGCATTCCTGTTCAACAGGGAGCGAAGTGTGCTGCTTTGCAACCTGCCGCTCCCTAAGTTATATACAAATGATACAAGACTGCTAAACTCATTACTGTTTATTTCAACTTTGATGAGCCTTTCAACTGACCTCTCGCTATTCGAGACCTCTCGTAGAAGTAACTCCTCGGCCTGTGCTTCATTAATTGAGGGGTGAGATAAGGTGACACGACTGCCGTTAAAGGACCAAGTACTACCGTAGCCAATGGTGGGAACCAACGCCGAACAAACGTATGCTTCAGATCGAAAGCCTTCAAATATCTTTATTAACTGTAAACCTCTTTCATTTATTTTCATTTCTTTCCACGAGCAATTGCTCTTCCACCAAACCAAAATGAAATAACTGCTGCAAACAATGCTTTTGTTTCTTCATCCCAAACGGCATTGAGAGCCTCAAGACCACTGATCCCTGAGGCTGTGAGTGCAAGGTAAGCTGAGATTTCGACAAAGCAAAAGAGCAAGAAGAAAGCATAGGTGATAACAGGACGGACACTACCACGCAACCCATCAACCCACTTGACTCCAGTCGGTTGCATAGACTTGTGAAGTGATTCAATTTCCCTGATATCTGCTTCAACATTAACAGCCTCCAATTTCTGTGATGCTAATTCTTTTTGTTGACGTATCTGAACTTCCATCACAGCAAGTTCATGTTTTTTGTCTGACTTGTCTTGGAAGTAGTCCATGACTTTAGGTAAAAAAGAAGTACCAAAACCCATTAAAGACCCAAGTAAACTTAACATACTTACCTCCTATTATTTTTTTATTGGAATGCTTCTTGCTTCATATCGGGAAGCGATTGCACTGCCATTAATTCTTCAATAGTAATATCATCTATGATGGCACGTTTATCTTCTGGAGATAAATTTGAGTTTTGTATTTCTTTTCTTTGTTTTCTTAAATCACTAAGAATAGATGCTATAGCTTTTACTTCATCATCCAAAGCAATTAATTTTTGTCTTTTAAGAGCGAACTCATCTGACTCATCTATAGATAACTCACCTTCTTCAAGAGCTTTAGAAGTCTTTACCGCTTGGGTAACCGACTCTCTTAATTTATAGAACTCTGTTACAAGACCACGAGCATCTTTCCTAGCAAAAAATCTTTTTATGAAAGGATACTCACTAAGATTTTTAGTTGGTCTTTCTCCTAGATCAGCCGATGCTTGTCTCATAACCTGATCAATTGCATCTAACGCTACTGTTCCTAGAGTTCCTCCATATCCTTTAATCATATGGTCAATTAGTACAGGAGAATAATTTAATTCTTTTCCTAGCTTCGTAGCTAAAGCAGATGTTCTGCTATTAACTCTATATCCTGGTTCTAATCCTTCGAGATATTGACCTTCTATTTTTCTGCCTGTCCAAAAACTGTGATTAGTTATAGCCTCAGCTATAGGCAATGCTGCCTGTGGAACAGGAAGAAATTCAAAAGTGTTTATCAACCCACGAGTTAATGATTGCGTTACATCACGACCAACATCTTTGCCAAATGAATAAGCCATAACTCTTTCTGGTATTGTCTTAAATAAAAATCCAACCTCAAATGGTATAGGTATCTTGAGGGGTGGTCCGTCATAACCAGGTATGAACTTGGATGGTATGATCCAATAGTTGTCTTTTATTTCTGGGTTCTGGTTGATATATTCTTCGTCATCATGTACCATCGCCCAGTAAGCTGCGCTGCTCATCGATACTAACAAAGCTCTTGTAATGAATCTCCTTTTGACAATGTCTGATTCGGGACGAGCCGTAAATCCTTTTGTACCTACAGAGGCTCTATACAAAACATCAAGACCTTGAATACGTGCGTTTAAAAAAGGAATCATAACCGCAAGATTTTGAATAACTGCGGATGATCCTCGTGCAGAAAAGTTAATTACTTCTTGTGCTTCATATATAGCTTGAGCTTCACTTCCTGATTCTTTAAGAACAGCTTCGTAAACAGCAATCCTAGTAGCCGCATCTGATGCCCGTGATGCGGTGCCTGTTACATCCCATATTCCTTTAATAGGATTGCGTATAAACCGACCAACAGAAGAAGGGTACTTGTACTTGACAAGCTCCCTGTCAATAAATTCTGTCATCTTGGTGGGGTCACCACCAAAATCAAAACCTGTCATAAGACCAGCCGCTGCTAATGCATCAGAAGAAGTATTGCCCATTAAAGCTTTAGAAAAACCTCCTATCGTTCCAGCCAATGCATTGGTATCCCTACCACTTGTTGCCCAAGCTGAAATAGAATCTCTTAACATATTAGCTACCATAAAATCAGGAGACCTTGTTACCATCTCCCTTAAAAATCTAGCTGGCATTCCCAGTAAATTAACAAATGAATTTATTTGTTGGTTCTGTAAATAGTTATTGAGAGAGGAGTAAAGCGCTTTGTCTCCTACATACAAAGTTATAGGTTTTCCTTTAACTCTAAATGTTATAGAACCTGTTGGAGTTTTGCCCTTAACTCTTTTAGTTGCAACTGTAGTTTCAGGCTCTAACAAAACTAGATTTCTCATTGTTCTTTGTATGCCTACATTCATCATTCCTGTTTGGACAGCAGACAAAGCATTCTCAGTTATGTTATCAAGGAAACTTCCCATTGGCATTCCTTGTGAATTTATTTCTGTTTTAACACCTGTTTCGTTTGTATATTTTTTTGCATAAGCTTCAGCTATCTTTTTTTCTTTTGATGAAAATGTAGTAGGCAAAACATTTTTAACTTCTTCTCCATTGATTGTTTCAGTAGTGACAATAGTCCACACAGTTCCAGTTCCTTTAAGAGGTGGAGGAGGAGAAGATGCTGTTAATCCTTCCAGCATATTAGTTTCACCCAAAGGAGATTCATAGTTCTTATCAAGCTGACGATAAAACGGAATATAATCTGCGGTTTCTTTCCATATCTCAGCCTTTGCTGAGTCTAAAACTCCTGTCTGAACTAGGAAATCTACAAAGTAACTGTTCCAAACTTGATAGTCTTGAAAGATGTTAGAGAAATCATCGTTGAATCTTACTTGTTTCTTGCCAATTAAATTAGAAACTTCAGCTTCAGACAATTGCATTATGGTAGCAATCTCTGAAGTGGTATTACCCATAGCCAAGTACTGAGCTATCTGTTCTTGAGTAAGAAGTTTTTCTCTGCCTTCCCGAATAAGACGAGCAGCCCTTCGAGCAATAGAATAAAGATGAAAATGATTGTATCTATTGCCTTTTCTCAAAGGTTCAATAATAGGTATAAGTCCTACATCTTGACCAGCGATACGGCTTGCTTCGAGTTCACCATTAATATTAGTTTGCATAGCATCTTGCGGTATATTTTTTACAGATGTATACCCGTCTTGATAAACAGGAACTCCTTTTGACATGGAGTACGCCGTAATAGCTGTGCCTCTACGAGCCATGCGTAACGCAGCATGAGCAGAATTTTCTGCACTCAAGTAGTTCATAATATCAGCAGTTTTTTCCTGAAGGGCGATTTCAGTTCTTCTAACTGGGTCCCACACATCCACCATATTTCTACGGAACCATTTAGAGAAGTCACCAAAACTATCAAGAGGTCCATCTTTAAGCATTCCAAGATTGCCTAAAACTTTCTGACCTAGTGTTTCATTCTTTTCTTCTGCTATCATACCTGAAGGGACATCAACTCCCATTTCTATAGGTTTTGTTTTCAATGAGTACTCAGAAGAAATAGGACGTGCTTGTTTTGAAGGAAGAGTTAAAGTATTTGGCCCTACTTTTTTACGCATGTTAGTTTCAATAGCTGTTGTTTTTGCTAAAGGAGATACATTATTAAGTCTGTAAGTTCCATTTCTTGTAAGGAGCGATGCCGTATCTACATACTCTCTTTCAAAATTAGCAGGACGTGATCTTACATCAGAGTATGTAGGTCCTTCAGGAAACATAGTTGCCAGTGCAAAATAAGGTCTTCTCTGTCCTTCTAAAATTCCTTCGGGCAAGAACTGAAACCCTGCTTTAATTATCTTTTGAGACTCAGGGTCTTTCCATGAAATCTCGTAAGCTCCGTACTCTCCTCTTTCATTAGCTTCTGTACGAAATTCACCCTTGCGATCAGGAATTGCATACGCATCCATCATTGAACCTAAAGCTTGTTGTATATTTTCATAGGGAGTATACGCTAGGAACTCAGGCAAATGCTCTTGGGCATGTTCATACCCTACTGTTCTTCTGTCTCCTCTAGGCATAATGACAGGTATGGGCTTTCCTTTGTATTGTTTAGGTACGCCATTTGATGTAATGCTTCCCCATAGACGAGACACATCTCCATCAGGAGACCTTCGTCCAACTAATGCTTGTTGTTGTGGGGATAAGTTTCTAAAGTTTCGAGCTTGTTTGTCTGGTGTTAAATCTTCAACAACTTGTTTATCAATACGAGATATTTTTCCATCAAGTCTTCCAACTCTTCTTGTAGCAGTAGGTTCATATTCAGTACCTAAGATATCCCAAAACTTTTTTGCTTTCTTTTGAATGTCATATATACGCAAGTCATTATCTGCATTAGCAAATAAATTTTCTACTATTTTTCGACCTGCCCCTTGTCCACGTTTATTTTTTGCTACTTCTATATTAACCATTCCTTCAATTTCGTCAGTTAATTCTCCTTTTTCTTCGTCAACAACTAAATTAATTTCTACTTTTCCAAGCCTAGCTTCTTTTAAAGTTTCTTTAGATGGGCGACCTCCATCAGGAGGAAGGTTATTTTCTATAAACTTTTTATCATAAACCTCAAACCCTAATCTAGCCACACCAGCAGCAGAACTACCTGCTCTCATGCCAGCAGTGAAGATTAAATTTTCATTTTCTAGTTGATCAAAAAAACCTGATTCTAATTCTAAACGTGGGGCGATAGGAGATTGATTGATAGGTCTAGCTTGTTTATCTCCAGCATCAGCTTCTGTGGGCTGTTGAGTTTCAAGAACTTCATCAACAGGATCGAACTGTTGGTCTACTTCTGGTTCAGTTCTATATCGACTGTTGTATCTATCGTTTCTTGTCCATCCATATCGTTCAACAATTTCTTGCTCTGCTGCTTCAATCCTGTCTGCATATTTGGTGACGATAGAACGAACCCTGTCTTGAAGATCGGGTCGTCCTCCAAAGGTTCCTTCAAGGTAAATTTCGCCATTAGGATTTTCCTTCCAACCTCCAAAGTTACCTACATAAACATTTTGGGATGCTGCTTTATTAACAACCATTCCCTCAGGGTTAGGTATATCAGATATCTCAAAACTGTTCAATGCATTAATAACTTTGTTCTGAAACTTGCGATTGTCTATTTTTTTTATGCCATCCTTAGTTTGATAGGTATCACCCATATTCATAAAGTTAACAATATTTGCTCCATTTTCTGTAGATACAGGAGAAAAATCTGTACTATCAAATTCTTGTTGCAATATAGAATCTAAATTAGTTATCTCTTCATTAGTAAAAGGTCTTCCTATATTTACAGCTACCGCATTCTTGTCTCTTACTGGAACACTTTTGTTAAAAAATAAACGATGTGCTCCAACACCATCTTGTTTTAATAAAATACCCCTAGCTGTCATGTACATCTTAACTAAATCAAGAGTAGCCTCATCAACTTCACCAGGCTGTCCCTTATACTTCATAGGCATCAATGCATACGTTTGAGTTCCTGGACTTACTACTCCTTCATAAACACCTGGTGCATCAAAACTTCTTGGTGAAAGCAACTCAACTTCTTGCGCCAACAAATCTCTACCATTATCATCAGTAAGAGCCTTGGACATGGTGAAGTGATAGTCTGCCTGTTCATTCATAGGAGCATTAAATATTTCAGGAAAGTGACCACTTTCTTGAGAAGGTTTAGTCTCCCAAGATATTTGACCAAGGTTTTTTTCTAGTGCATCTTGGTAGTCAAAAGTCATTTCTGACACAGGCTTGCCATCTCTACTAGCTTTTTGAACTACCCACATAGCCGCTTGAACTTGGTAAGGAGTCCATCCTAATTGATCTGCTATACGAGTAACTTCATTTTCAACAAAGTCATATTGTGCAGGGGTAGGAGTTCCCCCCTCAGATGGAAAACCAAAAACCCTCATCATGTGCATATCAACAGTAACACCCTGTGATCGTGACGGATCAATACTTGCCATGATATTATTATAAAAGGTATTAGTTTTACGTCCAGGCCAGTCAATTCCATCAAATAATTTTTCTAACCTTGGAACCATAGCTGAAGGAAACTTGCCAGTTAGTATAGGTTTGCCAGCTTTCCATTGATTATAAGCTTGAATAGCAAATTGAAAGTTTTGTAAAACTGGAGTAGAGCCAGCACTAGTAATAGCAATGGCTTGGGCTATTTTATCTGCCTCTTCTTTGTTCCCATCTACTAAATCTAATATTGAATTGCCTGATCGTTCATACCAAAACCTGCCAGGCTCACCTTCTTCAGCAATTTTCAACATATTTTTACGCAATGTTCTTAACTTCTGAGGGCTATCTATTCCTTTAGGAGCACCAACATATTGACCTGTTGTTCCAATTCTTCTGGCTTGTTTATCACCTTCACTTGATTGGAAGAAAGGTCTGTAGAACTTGACACTGGACTCACCGCCTCTAAGCCGTGGAGGAACAGCACTCAACCCATCACTTCTACCTACACTATCCACAAAGTTATTAAGATTATCAATGTCTGTAGAGTCTATAGAAAGTCTATCATTAGCAATTTTTAAAGATGGAACTTGCTCTAAGAGTTCTTCACGATTAGCTGTATTCCCCATAAAGCTATCAAAAAATTCTATTTCTTTTTTAGTTAGAGCAACACTTCCTGCCTCTTCAAATGTTCGTGCTTGTTTATCTGCTGGAGCTTCAACCTCTACATCTTCTTCTAATAAGGATGGATCGAAGTCCTCCATCATATCTCCACGAGGTCGAACAGATACATCACTGTCAGGGCTAAGTTGAATACGCTCAAAAACTTGTGAAGCATTATAGATATCTGCTTCTGCCAACCCACCCTTTACAGACCTGAAGAAATTTAGAATACGTTGCCATATTGACAGGGGTCGCCCCTTAAGAACTGACTGTCCACTTGCATGACCCCTGAACATTTCAGCCGCCGCTTCTTCTATCTGTGCAGTTTCATCAAGATTGCTGTAAGTTTCTCTTATAACTTCCATTACAGTCTTATTGGGATCAGACCAATGCTTGGCAGTCGATGCAGCCTTAGCAAGAAAGTTCATATCTTTGTCATTAAGAACACCAAGATCTACCCATGAATGAACGGTCTCGTGATCTGTAAGACCAGCAAGATATAAAGCCATCTCTTTTGGATTTTTAAGAGCAGACTCTGGAATAGCATCTAAGCTCAACATAATAGCGCCTTTAGCTGACTCCGTTTGTGGAGTAAACAACGCCTCAGATGGAGATGATTCTGGATCTGTTGCAATTTCTGAACGATTAAGACTGTCAACTATTATAAGAGCAACATCTTCAGAAATACCACGAGCCTTTAAACGGCGTACCAAATTTTCTCGTATCTTGTTTATTACTTCAGGGGGATAAGTTTGTTTAGGAGCTACATTGGGAGTTGCTACTCTAATAGCTCGTAATGTAGAGCTACTATCTTCAAGATTTAAATCTCCTACTTCGCCTTGTTCATCAACATATAAAGTTTCAGAGACTCCTTCAACAACTCCACTAGGAAGTTGTTTGGTAACATCAATAGTTTCTAAAGAAGAAGCATCTTCTTCTGCCATTCCTTCTTCTACAGGGATTGTTTCCTCCAATCCTTCTGTAACATCGGGCAATTCAGGTGGAGTTACGTCAGTAGCTGGGGGAGGCTCCCTAGTAAATGGACCTGTAGCAGCCCCAATAGGTGCTCCAATAACAGCCCCAGCTAATCCTGCTTCTTTTAAACGGTATATTGCCTCTGGAGTTTTTAAAGAATCAAAGTTGAAATCATTAGCTTGCAAAATTGAAAGAGACTCTTGGAAAACTTCAGTTGTTCCTTCAACACCACCAGCCTGCATTAATTTTTTTAATGTATTAGTAATTAATTTTGGACTACCTTTTCCTGGCAATATCTTTGAAATAACTGCATCAGCAAGAGACTGTCCTACAGCAGCTAAAGCAGCTCCCTCTGTTTCTTCCTCAGTTAAATCTCTTCCTTTAACTTGCTCTGCTTCTTTAATGTTGTCACCAAAAAAAGCATTATAAGTAGCTACTGCACCACCAAGCAAACCTCCTGCAAATATAGTAATGCCTTTTGCAACAGGATGATAAATAGGTAAAGCAGCGGCGGTTTTACCTCCACCATAAGCTCCTGTAAGCATAGCTCCCATATAAGGACTTGACTGTACTAAGTAGTCGTACCCTGAAGAAACTACATCTCCTACACTTTCTGCTTCTAATAAAGGTTTAATAGGGTCTAAATCTTTAGTAGCATCTTCTTGTTCAGATGAGTAGCTTCTTAATTCTTTTTCAACATCAGGAAGAGCACCGAAGTATTTAAGACCAGACGCTAAACCATAAGCACTCGACCCTGCAAATTTTTGAGCACCTCCCCTCAGCATCTCTCCAGTTCTATCAAGAAACCCTTGATCATCTGTTGTTTCAACAACAGAAGTTAGATGATTAATTATATCATCATCTGTATAGCCCTCATTACGAGCACCTGTTACATTAAATTTATTTTTTTGTGCAAGATAATCAGCAATTTCGCTATCGGTATAACCTTCTTCTCTTGCTCCTAAAACATCAAAAGGCATTTAATATTCCTAAGTAGTGGGTCAGTCAAAATCAGTTATAGGTTTAACTGGTTTTTTACGAGTAGATTGTTGCCCTATGTTAGACATAAAATCTCTTTTTAATTGTTTAGTGGCTTTGTCTGCTATCTGTGTCGCCGTATCATTTGGATAAGTTGTCTTTAATTCGTTCTTAATTTTTCTTAAAGAAGCAATTCCTTTGTTGCTTTTTTGATATTTTATAAATGCGTTTTCAGCTTTTATCTGAAAATTTTCAAGCTGAAAGGGATTAGTGGTTGTTACTTTGCTAATAACATAGTCCTCAAAAGCCTGATTAGGACGACCTTGTGAATCAAAATACTTATCTCTATCAGGACCATTAAGCAAAGCTACTCTATAATTTTCTCTTGCAGCTTGATACTTAGGCAACTGCGATGCTTTTCTTGCAGCTATATCCGCAGTTCTTTTCTGGTTAGCGAGAGTGGCAAGTGCCAACTGTCTCTTAGCAAGTCTATCAGTATCAGCACCATACTGCTTAATACCAGCCGCTGCTCCAGGAATAGAACTTAAGAGAGTAGCTCCAGGTTGACTAGCCTGTTGCATAATGCCCAGACCAGCAGTAAGGAGACCCATGTTCTTAGCATCTTCTCTGCCTAGCTTTAATTGCTCTATCATATCGGCATAAGAGTTATCAACTGGGGAAGCGGCAACAGGTGGGAGAGCGTTAACAGGTGGGGGAGCGGCAACAGTTTCTGGATTTAGAGGTCGTCCTGCCATTTGGTTTTCATAAGCCTTTTGTTCTTTAAGCATATTAGCTCGGATTGGGTCTTCCAAAAATTCAGCAGTGGATCGATCACCTTCTACAATTGGTAAAGATGCCACGACAGGAACAGGAACAGGATC
>VTLG01017337.1_pt1 | contig 17892 bp, 18 predicted proteins | sample 4694571 | NCBI WGS metagenome assembly VTLG01 (sample SAMN12604809, study PRJNA352737) | marine metagenome | biome: ENVO:00000447; feature: ENVO:00000209|ENVO:00000569|ENVO:01000036; material: ENVO:00002151; isolation source: viral sequences binned using virsorter ... | reverse complement strand
CGTCATCTAACTTGTTAACCAATACAACAATATCTCTATTCTAAGCTCTATTCCTCTGGTTTCACTGTCATCTTATTTTTTAGACTTGCTTTTCTTGGCAGAAGTTTTCTTTTTTCCTCCTCTTACCTTCCGCCGGATATCGAGGAGGAACTTCTTTAACCAGTCATTGTTGAACCTCCGTGTATTTTCATATTTTGCTCCACCCCTCATTTGTGATTTTCTTTGTGTTTTTCTTTGTGTTTTTCTTTGTGGTTTTCTTGGTGATCTTTTTCGTGATTTTCTTTGTGTTTTTCTTTGTGTTTTTCTTTGTGATCTTTTTCGTGATTTTCTTTGTGGTTTTCTTTTTACATTTTGCTTATTGCTAACCATTATAAATTATAATATAAAAAAATAAAGATGTTATTTAGATTTAAATTTCACCAATCTTTTCGGGGAGTAGGCGAATATGGTTCTTTATTAATTTGTTCAAAATTAGGTATATATTTATGAACATAAAAACTATCATATTTAATTTTTTTACTTTTCATAACAAATACATAGTCATTATTAAATATAAATTTTTCTGTCCCATTTAAATTTTTAAGGTGTAAAAAATTTAAAATAATGATTATTTCTTTAAATGATCACACAATGATAGAGGAGGGTCATCAATTACTGAATTACATATACAACCCTTAGAGAAAGTAAATATTCTATTATTAAATTTATATTTATTAATTAATAAAGTGCATGATCGACACGAAAACTTTTCTTTAATTTTCCCTGATTTTGAATATCTCCAAATAAATATTTGATAATTTTTATTCTTATGTGATCTACAGAATTGTATTGCTTTATGTTCTGCATGTATGGATGATTTTCTATAATTTATACCACAAGGTCTTGATTGCCCCATAGTTACAATTGTTTTCCTTTTTTTATCATAAATGATCCAAATAACTGAAACATTACAAGAATTAAACTCGTAAAGTTTATCAAATGAATAATTATTTCTTATATTGAGTGGAGGTTCCTCAAGAATGATTTGTATATTTTTCATTTAATGAAATGAATATTATAGTTGTAATTATAAAACATAGTCTTCAAATTTTCAATTTGATAAAATAAGGGCAATGACAATTACTAATATAATAACACCCCCTATAATACCTATAATGAATAATGAAGAGGATGATAATAAACCTTTTTGTTCATCAATAGCATCACTTTGATCGATAGTTGTATTAATGCATATTGTTTTAAGATTATTGAATTTTTTAACGGGATCATTGCATAGAGGGTTCCATGTTACTTTATTATTATTGATGAATCCACATCTTGGATAGGTATTTCCCATGCATTTATATTTAACCATGGTTTTCGGATCATCTTTATTGGGATCATTTATCCAACCTTGAGAATCAAAATTCCATGGATGTGTTCCATTAAAGAATTGCGATTTTGGACGTGTATCTCTTATATTAAACGGTAGTCCAAGGTCTGTTGCTGCTTTCATACATTCTACTAGACCATGAGGTGGAACACCACCTACATCAGAACAATTTAATCCATCTTTATCTATGAGTTGTGTTTGTGTCATTATTTTAGTTCCTGTATAGTAATATAATATATTTATTTCTCAACATCAGATTGTAATAGATTATCTACTAGAATATTTGGTGGTGAATCATCATGGATACTTTGTTCATCAATTTCTTCTTCATTTTCACTTTCTTCTTCATCATCTGATGGGTTTAATTCAAACATCAACCTTTCTTTATTAATATCATCTCCTGGACAATACATGTAAGTGAGGTCCTCCATGATGGACCTTAGAACGTGTCTTTCAAGAATAAATACATGTTTACATCTTACCATTTCTAAGATGACTTCTATCATGTCTTCATAGGATTCAATGATTATTTTTTTTTCAATAATGAAGTTGGGAATAATATTATGAATATTTTCAGTGGTAACCGGGAGAACGTTCGTAATTTTTGGCATTTTAATTTAGGATATTAAATAAAATAGGATTAAGAAACGCATATAAATAATCTATTAATAAGTAATAATTGAATGGATATTGATGTAATAGAGCATCGGTTAAATAATATATCTGAAGAGTTAAAAAAATGTGAAGAGAAGTTACATACGAATGTCATAGATATTTTTAAAGATGATATAACAAATGAGAGTCATGATGTATTAGCAGGACTAATTGGTAGGGAAGAGGTACATTATCATTTAATGAATAAGATGTATAAGAGATGGATATCTCAATATTCTAAGGAGTATATTGAGATGTCTGAATGGTATTATGGACCTGAATTACCTTATGATATTTATTGTTGTGAAATGAAGAAAGAAAGAGGTGAAGGAACATATTTGGATACACCGGGGGAGATTAAGGAACTTTATTTTTTATTTATGTTTTATGGTATGCTTGAACATACATTTCAAGAACTTAATTTAATGAATACTAAGTGAAGTGTTGTAATTAGTATGATAAGAATAAATAATTTTAATGATAGATCCATAAACATATCTTTATTTTTGTTTATATATTTCCTTTCATCAATTTTATTATATTTCATTATATCTTTATCGATAGTATGTATGAGTTCATTCATTTTAGTAATTGTAGATATTTAATTTTCTCTATAATTACTAGTTAAATCATCATCATCATCCCCTTCTTTATCTTCATCATTATGTATATAACCTTCTCCTTCAATTGGATTTGATGGTGAGGTGTGTACGAATAATTTATCTGCATCAATACCAAAACCTTCTGTAACCTCTAATTCTGTTTGTTTTGTGAGAAGAAATTCTTTAATTGAGTTTAGTCTTTCTTCTTCAATTTGTTGAGTATATTTATCTTCTTTAATCCTTTCTAGATTTGAGGATGATGAGTCTTTATACCAACTAATTAGACCTGCATTTTGAAGTTCAATAGTGGATAGTCTTTGATCTGATGTTTTACCTTCTAGATCATTAATGAGTTCTTGTTTTTCTGTTTCTTTTTGTTTACTTAATTTATCTGAGATATCTTTATTATAGATCCAATTAGTATCGTCATTTTCATCGAGTATGTTCATAATTATATCAAAGAACAATTGTGAACATATATTAATGGAGTCTTTAATTTGTAATTGATTTTGTTCTTCAAGGAGGAGGAATAATTCATTTACTTTTCTTGAAGATATAGATTGTTCATCATAGAGTGATTCAATATATATGACAATTTTTTCGAGAAGTAGAGTAATAGAGAATCTTTTAAATATATCTGAGTATGTTTCAGTATAGTAAGATTTATCATTACCATTTAGTTCATATATACCTTGTTTGTAGGTATCTTTTAGATAATCTAGTAGACCTTGAAAACAGACTGAATATTTTTCATCTTCAAGATATTTATAGAAACCTTTATATTTATTTGAGTCAACAAAGATTTCATTATGAAGTAATGATTCTTTTTCTTGAATGAATTCCTTCATATTAGAGATATTCATATCTGATAATTTCCATTGTGATGGTATATCATCACTAATGATGGTACCTAAACATTTTTCAATTTTATTATTTGCTAATTTTCCGATAATACATAGAATATTTTGATTAATCCTTTCAATATTATTATTTGATAGTAATAGATTATTAATGAATATATTAATATTATTAATTAATCCTCTATTTTTTTTATAGTAATTCATTTGTTCATTTGTAAGGATTGAATCATCAATTGACTTAAGAATGAAGGACTTAATGACTTCGATAGATTTATTTTTAAGATCTTCAATGATATTAAAGTGATCTCTAAATTTTTGTTTAATATAATTATTGTTATTATTTAGTATATCTTTTAGATTATAGGTTAATTTCATGATATCATAATAGGGATCACCTTCAAAATGTAATAGATTATTCTTTTCAATGAATTGGAACAATCTATTTTCAAATAGGAATTTATTTTTCGGGGGAGTTTGTAGGAGAGGGAGAGAATTTTTGGATATTTTTTCAGATAGTATTTTATAGAAATTTTGTTTTGTAATGGGTATATCCATATCACATATTATTTCCCTTTCAAAGGATGGATCGGCAATGATATTAAGAATGAAATCATCATGACTTATTTTTTTATGAACATTTCCTTCCTTATCAATGCAGAAATTTTTGAATAGATTTTTTAGAATATTGAACTTATTTTTATTTTCTTTAGTATTATTTTTATCAAAGATATCTTTTAATTCTTCATAGGATTGATTTGGTAATACGACTGGTTCCCTATAGGAGTAAAATCTTTTTGGTAGTCCATTAAGAAGCATACCATTCCAATTATTAATTTTAATATAATTAAATATTTTGATTGTTTTTTCTTCTTTTGGATTATGTTTGATGAATAGTTCTTGTATATCTTTGAGTAGTGCTTTCCTTAGTTTAAAATAATTAACAACTTTTAATCTTTTTTCTAATTTATTCCAACCAATTGTAACGAATATATCTTCAATTTCATTACCTTTATCAATTGTATTAATTAGATTATTAATGGTAAGATTAAGAGTGGTATTTTCCTTTGCTGTTCCATGAAGGTGTATAGAGTATTCTAGTAATCTTTTATAGGATTCATTTTGAAGAATATCAAGGTATGGTATATTGAGTACTTTATGACGTGGATGATCGTATGCTTCATTAATTAGTCTTAGTGTTGATATGTTATTATAGGATATGACCCCTCTTTCTTTGAGTAGTAATGTGTATAGTTCTTTTATATTAAGTTGTGAGTTAATTTTTTGATTAATATCTACAACTAGATTATTATTTGGTAATGGTTTATAGGATGACCAGTATTCTTTTAAGAAGATATCAGTATGTATATTATTTTGTAGTTCATAGAAATCTTTTAATTTTTTTCTTAATTTGGAGTCTTTGAGAATATAGGAAGCAGTGTATAAAAATTGTGATTTAACTTTTGCTAATGATTTGTATTGATTACTTTCATTGAGGAGAGTATTAATATCAATCCAATGTGTATTTTTTTGTTTTGTGGATGTTTTTTGTATTAGTGAGAAGATTGAATTAATTGTTTTCATGGACATATGTGAGTGTATATTTCTATTTAATTCTTTCCAATCATTTTGAATGATAGTATCCTTATTCCATAGATTGAATGTATTTTGTGTTTTTATGTCATAGGGGGGGTCGGAAACTTGTAAAAGAAATAGAATTAAGAAGGTGATAATTAGGAAATCATTTCCATTATAGAGATATTCTTTAAACTGATTTAATTCTTTTTCGATTAGTTTATTATTTTTTCGGTTATTTTCTTTATCTTCTTTTGTTTTTGCTGGTTTTACAAACTTATATTTTTTTTTAATTTCTTTATAGGAAGGGTGTTTTTTAAATGTATTTGTATTTTTATATCTTATGTCAATGAGTTCATCTGGATCTATAAATGTAAAGAAATCTATGATTGTATTCTTATCAAAATCATTTAATTCTAGACTAATGAGAGAAGATAAGAGATTAATTTTTTTTTTAATAATAATTTGTCTATCTGTAAGTTCTTTAATTTTTTGAGTATCATTTTGTAGTACTTCTTTTGTATTTTTGGGTGCTCCATCAGCAAAACCTTCTAAGATGGAGAAGTCTTCTGGACATAGATATTCTCCACATATTTTACATGATATAATACCATTATTGGGTAGAGAACCAAAAATATTTTTGAGTGTTGTATGTGCATATTCATCATTATCTATTTTGGAACTATATAGGAAGTGTTTACAGATTGATTTTGAATTATCATGTTTTTTATAAAGATATCTTTCATCTTCTTCCTCCAGAGGTTCTCTTGTGAATGTATTGATGAATTGTTTAATATAATTATTTTTAAGTGGTATATTTATGATGGACTGTATATATTTCCAACTGATATCTATTTTTTCATCTTTTGATAGGATTTTAATTATTTTTTTGGATGGTTTAATAACTTTTCTTTTATATTGTTTATTATAATTGGTTATGAATTGATTAATATTTTCTTTAATTTTTTTATTAATGAACTCTTTATTTTTTGTATTAAACGAATTATATTGTAAATTATAGGGTAATAGTAATAATTTGACATCATTATGATTAAAAATATTGGATATTGAATGTTCTGATAGATTTTGAATGATATCTGAGATATTTGGTAAATTATTTTCTAATGTTTTTTCTAGGTTATCATTATTTACGAATGAATCAAAACTGTAGGAGTTAATTGTATTTGTGAAGAAGTCATCTTTTAGTGTATTTGGACCTATAATATGTGGTGATATTTCACTATAATTAATTAATTTATTAAGAGGTAGAAATGAATATTTATTATTTGCTAGTATGGATGTATAGTAGAGTGGTAAATTATCTTTCCTTTTGAATGAGATATTATAATGTGTATGTGGGAAGATATAGAGACCAGTAATGGATATTTGTTCAGTGGGAATAATTGTTTCATAATGTGTTATATCTTTAATTAGTTTTGGTATATAGAATGGTTTTTTTGTTTTATTTAATTCAAAGATATAGTCACCTTTTATACCATGACATGGATGAATATCATTACAATCTCTAATATATTGACCTTGGTAGGGTATATTGGTAATATTTCCCTTATTATTGAAGGGTTTAAAATTATTGAGTGATTTTAAGTTTGATTTGTATGTATTTTCTGTAATTAATAAATTATTTTTTAGTTTTAGTTCATCTTCAAAGGTTGTGAAGATATTATCATCATGTTCATCTATTACATCATCATCTTCTTTATATAATTTTTTAACATTATCTACGATGGGTAGGATCCAGTTTGGGAAATCTAATATTTTATTTTTAAGGAATGGTAATTTATCGGAGAAGTCTTCACGAGTACCTTTATTATTCTGGAATAGAGTGATATAATTATCTGAGAGATCACAGATATCTAGTATTGTTTGTTGATTATTTTGAGCATTGAAGGTACTAATTAATTCTGTAATGAGACTTTCTTTCCTTTCTTGTATGCTATAGACTTTTTCTTTTCTTTCTTCTACATCTAGTTCAATATCTTCATATATATTTTTAGTTAAGAAAAGGTTATCATCTTGTAGGTCTTTATGATGAATTTCTTTAATTTTTTCAAACTCAATAATTTTATATTTGTAGTCATCTGATTGTAGTAGTATGTGCATATCTTCATTAGTGTATAGTATGAGTTCATTTTTATTTTCATCTTGAAAAATTATTTTATTTTCTTCTTTGATGATATCATGAATGATGATTATTTTATCAATTATTTCACCACCTTCATCAATGATGATTAAAAATGTATCTCCTTCATTGGGTATAGATTTTGTATAGATATAATTATCAATGATTAATTCTTCATTTAACATATCATATTCTTCTTCATCTATTTTATCATTGATGGAGTCTGGATCAAAATCTGTTTCTATAAAGGGGGGATCATCATCTGTTAATGGGTTATCCCCTTCTTCATGGAGCATATCTTGTAGGACTTCTTGACCTTCATAAAAAAGAGGATCATACCCTTCTTCTTGTGTATATTCTGGTAAGAATGGTGAGTCTATATTAGTATTTTGTTTAGTATTATTTTTATCTTTAATTTTGGGTGTAATATCTTCATAGTATTTTTGCCAATTAATATTTCCTTCATTTGTTTTTGGAAATTCATCCATATCACACTTATATATATATTAATTAATATTTAAAAAATTAAAACTTATTAATAATAATAATAAAATGGAATTACAGGATTTTATTGATAAGAATCCTAATTATATTGAAATATTTAGAGAAAAGAGATTACATACTCGCAAGTATAGTAAATATGGTTTACTTTTAGTGAAGACATATTATAATAATGAGTATGATTATGCAAATCATAAATGGATGCGATATTGTCGTGGAGCAATAATTAATACTGAGACAAATCGTTTAGTGTGTATACCTCCTGTAAAATCTGATAAATTAGTTAATATTGATTTGGATGAATATGATGATACATATACATATGAACCTTTGATAGATGGGACAATGATAAATATGTTTTATCATAGAAACGAATGGATGATATCGACGAGGAGTAATATCGGTGCTAAAAATAAATGGGATGGTAAGGTAGCATTTCATAAATTATTTACTTCTGTAAATGGAGACGAGTGGTTTAATGAATTAAATCGTTCTTATTCATATTCATTTACACTTCAACATAAGGATAATCGTATAATTACACCTGTATATACGAATATGATATTTATCAATGAGGTATATGATTTGAGATGGGGTGATATTAATAAAGTCCTTCGTGGTGATATTCCTGAGATTGAAGGGATATATAATATTGATAGAATTCATAAGGAGGACCTTACATTATATTTGGATAGAGAGAATGAATTTTCAATAAAGGGGTTTACAATAAAAAAGGGATGTGAACGTATTAAATGGATTAATCCCAATTATGAATATGTCGAGGGTTTACGGGAGAATTATAATAATAAATTATATAATTATCTTGAGTTACGTAAGAAGTGGAAATTGAATGAATATTTAAAATATTATCCCGAGGAGCGATATATTTATGATAGATATCGTGATAATTATTCTATATTAAAGGATAATATATATAATTCCTATGTATCTATGAATATTCGAAAAGAGATTGAAATAAAAGATATACGATATGAATTGCGACCAATTATCAAGGAATTACATAAAAATTATCAAAAGAATAATGAAAAGGTGAATATGAAGTGTATAACTGATTATTTACAGAATATGTCATCAAAACGATTCATATTTATATATAATCGTATGTTTTCATCATAGTTTATTATTTGATTCTGATATAATATTGGAGAGTATAATAATAATTTCATTACAAGTACTTGTGAATATATCTAGGATCTTAATAATATTTTGTTCATCTGAATGATTTGTTGTATTCATTGAGATATTAAATTCAATAATTTTTTCTAATGGGTGTGGTTTTTTATAACCACAAACAATGATATCATCTACATTATTTTTACTGATATGTGATTGTATAATATTTCCAATAGTATCATCATTTCCTTGTACATGAATGGAGTAAATATTTTCATTAATTTTATTAAATGATATTCTTGATTCTTCTGATGATATATTTTGAATATTTTTTTTAAATAGTTCTAGTTGTTGAATGAGTAATTCATTTGCTTGGATGAATAGATCTTTTGCGGAATGATAATGTACTGAATCTATTTTGAAAGTATACCAGTATGGTTCACAATGTTTATCTCTATGAAAGTATCTTTCTGCTTCACTTATAGATAAGGATTTAACATAATTATATTTATCTTCTTCTTTAATATTATTAATTTTAATTTTTTCATTGATTATTTTTTTAAATAGATCTTCATCTTTTTTAAATGAGAAAGTGGACATCGATACTGCTTGCCATCGAGCATCTTCATAAGCATAAGATATTCTTGGGATTCCATAGAGTTCAATGGACTGATCTATATCTGAGTTATTTGATTTTAATTCTGTTATATCAGTATAGTACGAACCATTAAAAGGACGTAATATTTTATCTTTATCTTCTTTTGAAATGGGTGTATCTGAGAAGTGATGAAGGTCTATATCATTAATTTCTTCTTCAATAGTGATATCATCATTAAGGGGAAAGATATCAAAATCTTCTGATGTAATTTTTGTAATTGGTTGATCTGAGGAAGCATTTACATTTAATTTAAATAATAGATTCCTTTTATAGATATTTGGATTAATAAATAATGGTATCATTGAGATTCTATGAAGGATAATTTCATTATGAAGTGGTGTTGTATTTTTAATAATTTTGATGTCTGTATGTTCCATATCAGTTCTAAATGCAATACTTGGGATGGATGAAAGAAGGACTCTACGTATTCCATTAATAATACTTTTATTTAGTCCATTTTCTTGATCCCCTTTGATATCAAAAACGATACTATTTGTAGTATTTTTATTATCTTCTGAATAATCTATTGAAATATTGGATGACATTTAACTTTAATTAATATAAATATTATTAATATCAAATTTTTAATATGTTAAAAAATATTAATTTATTTATTTAATTATAAAAAGATGAGTGAAAGTCCTATTATATATATAAGTAAAAGGTGTGAATATTGTATAGAATTAATAAAAATATTAAATCAACGGAATGATATTAAGGGTAATTTTTCAATAATTTCAATTGATGAAGAACCTTTTCCAAATTATATTAAAGAAGTTCCTTCTATGGTTTCTGGTGATGAACTTTATAGTGCTAAAGAGATATTTTCAATGTTAGATGAATCAAATACTACGAAGAGTGATCCTTCAAAACAAACATCGGAAGGTTCACAATCTTGTTCAATCGATGGTTATTGTAAAGGGGATACATGTTTATCTTTTTCTTCAATAGATGGTAATGGTGCTGACAGTACACTGGATACTTATTATTCACCTGTAGAGAGTGGTGATAATAATAATTGTTCAATTCTTCCTAATGAAGATACTGGTAATCCCCGCGATCAAAGAACACAGCAATTTGACAGTGACTATGAAAAGATGATGAAAGAAAGAGGAGAATTTAATGCTGGAGGAGGAGGTGGTAATCAACCTGGTATAAACTTTAATGTAAGGTAGAGAGACTGCGTATAAAAAATTATTTTCTTATAATTAAAGAATATAAATATGAATGATGATGATTCTGAAAAACTTTTGAAATCATTTATTACTGATATTGTAAAGGTTTTTCCTGAATATAGTAAGAGATTACAAAAAAAATATATTGATGTGTTAGATGGGGAAAATGTGGAACAAAAGAATGAGATCTTCAATGAATTCTTTCAAAATATTTGTGATATAAGTACTGGACTTACAGAAAATGATTTTACTTTATTTGAAGATGATCCTATTATTTTGGAGAATGTATCGTTTAAATTGATATGGGGTTCTGATATAACTAAAGATACAAAAAATAGTATATGGAGATATTTACAAACCTTTTGTATATATGATATAAATAGGAAACAAGGAAAAGAAGATATTGATGATGTTATAAAATCCATACAATTGAATCAAAAGGTATCTGACCGAAATACATTTAATAATATAAAGAAATTAAAGAAATTAACTGAATCATTAAACTCTGAGAATATTTTAACGGAACTAAAAGATCCTGTAAAAATCCCAAAAAATGATGGTAATAGTGAAGATATTAATAAAGGACTTGAAAATATATTAGAGAATAGTAATATTGGTAAGATTGCAAAAGAAGTCACTGAAGAATTAAATATTGAAGAAATGCTAAAAGAAGGGGGAGGGGGAATTGAAAACTTAATGAATGGTGAGAATATGATAAATATATTTCAAAGTATAAGTAGTAAAATAAATATGAATGACGATAATTCAGAAATAATGAATGAAGCAAAAAATATTACTGAAAATATGAAAGATAATCCATTATTTTCAAACTTAATGTCATCAATGCAGAAAAATGTTTCATCTGAGAATAGAAATATACATCTAAATAATAATGATACGAAAAAAAGACTCCAAAAAAAATTACAACAAAAACAACAACAACAACAAAAACAAGAAACACAAGTAAATAAAAAAGATTAAAATATAATATATAATAATATATAATATGACACCATTATGGAAGGATAATATAAGTATCATGTATGAGAAAAAGTACTTATTTGAAGTAATTCCGTCAAAAGGTTTTGATTTAAATCGTAAATTAAATAGTTTATTTCGTTTATCAATATATTATTCAATTATTATTTATTTATTGAATCAGAATAAAGGTGTATTATTAATACCTTTTGGTGTGGCAATATTTACGATTATAATAAGTAAAAATCTTAAGTTAAATGAACCTCAAAGTAATATGTTATCTTTGAACGAAGGTAATAGAACTGAGAATGATATGACTGAGTTACTTGATAGTGATTGTAGGGTCCCTACAGATGACAATCCATTTATGAACCCTACTTTATATGGAGATAATAATAGTGTAAGGTCTTGTAATTCTTATAATAATAAAAGTATTCAAAATAATATAAATAATCGTTTTGATAAAGGACTTTATAAGGATTCAAATGATATCTTTGGAAAAAATAATTCTCAAAGACAATTTTATACAGTAGCGTCTAAATCATATCCTAATGATCAGGATTCATTTAAGAAATGGTTATATTCAACACCACCAACCTGTAAAGAAGGTAATGGATTACAGTGTTCCGCAAATGGATATGGAACACCTGGAGGAAATGGTTCGACTCCATAAATTAATTTCATTAAAAATAAAATATATTCCCATAATATAAATGGTTCAAAAAATTAATGGTTATCACGGTGGATTTGAAAATGATGTTAATGAACAGCAATTAAATAAATGTTCAGAAAATGAAATTCATATGGAGGATTTTAATCTAAATAAAAAAGCATCGATTCAATCTGATGAGGGGACTCTTACATATGAAATGAAACAATCTCAGGGAGTAGGAAATTATATAATTGATAATACATTTGCATGTGATTGTGGATTAGAACGAGCAAAAGAAGTCCAATTACTACAACCAAATGTTAATCTAACAGGTGGATTTGGATGGATGGGAGAAGAAGGATGTATGATCGATAATGATTCCAAATTAAGAGAAAATAATTTAACAAATAAAAAATATATTAATCAATTTCATAATCGACCAAATGCTGGATATTTTGGTAAAGGTCCATTTAATGTAGATCTTGAATCAGATATCAGAGATAGTATTATTATTAAAGAAAAAAGAGCATGTGGTCCTCTATCTGGATCTTCAACATTGGAGTATACAATTACCCCAATGATTGATCGATTAGAGAAAGAAGTTCAGAATATAAAACATATCATACCTGAAGATTCAATGGGATCATGGGTACGTGGTGGATTACCTTCGAGAGAAATAGTACGAAATAAAGAATATATGAAAAGATTATCACAAAATTAAAAATATATTATATTATATAATATAATTATGCCATATAGTGAAAATTCTCTTGAAATAATGAAACAACAAAGTGAAGAAGTATCTAAGAATATATCTAATTATATATTGGATAATGAGATAATATCAACGGAAACCCTTTATCCATATGATCCATCAATTAAGTATCAGAATAGTGGATTATATAAGAATGAAGATCCTAATTTTATGGATATTAATTCAGAGATATTAAATATTACAAATCCATTAACAAATGATGTAATTAAAAAATGGAATGGTGCAAATAAAGTTATACAAACAAATCAACCCGAAGAGATCTTATTTTCAACAAAATATACAAGAATGGATGAACCACCATCTGAATTAAGAGGAAAGACAAAGAATAGATGGTTAGAATTACCTATTGATCCTCAAGAAAATAGTATCGAACCCTTTCAAAGAAATGGAATAAATACTTATTTACGTCTAATTGATAATTATAATTGTTAAATTTGATTTTTCTAAAATGATTTTTATTATTTGATAATGTTTTTGTATCTTGAATGGCAAGGTAGAAGACCCGGTAAAATTAATATATTAAGTGATGAACCTGATGTATTTAATTATAGAAGTGAATTTAAAGTAAATGGTACGAAACATTCTATTTATGGAAATATCAACCCTACATTTGAAGATTATTATGCTCCCTTAAAAAAATATTATAAGAAATCTCATTATTTATCATCTCATCTTCAGAAATCTATACGACGTATGGATGATATGAATGCTGTACAAACCGCAAAACACTTTATAGATCTAGATTATATAAGTTTTATTCGTCGATTACCAATAATTATGCTTGAAGATGTGACAATTCATGAATCTTTTCCAGTATTAATTTGGTTAATGATAGCGAGTACAAAAGGATTTCCATTAAAAATACCAATCTTAAAATGGTTATTAGGTGTTGTATATTATTTATCAACATGTCGGGAAACTACATTTTATTCAAATAAGGAAATTAATGAATTAGATATACTTGAGATGAATAATATATTTCTCTATACATTACGTCTTCGTAAAGTATATGGAGGAATGAAAGGGGATATGAATATGATTGAATATTATACACATTTATTATTTAAAAACCAAATAACTATTAATCGAGGAAAGATTAATATAGTAAAACATCAAATGGAGAAATTACCTAAAAAACAATGGATTATTGAAGCAAATGATTTTCATTGTAATTCATATATATTAGATCATATTAAAGGTCATTTTCCTAAATATAGTAAAGATTATATAAAGAAATTAATTTGGATTTTTAGTAGTTCAATTAATATGCGAGTAGATCCAATTGAAAAAACTAAAAAAGAAAGTGATGATTGGGAAAAAATAGAACCGTATGTTAAATACTATCAAAGAAATTGTATCTTTTATTAATTATTAAAGATATAGATTATAATAATATTAATTGAATCGATGAGTCTTTATTTAACTGATAAAATATATATAAAAAATGATATTTTTTATTATGAGAAAGATGGGAAGTCATATAAATTACAAGATAAAAATTGGCATATTCATTTAAATGAATATGGGTGGGAAAAATTAAATAAACAATGGATTATTCAATTAAATCGATCTACAAAAAAAAGAAAAAAAAACTCATTATTTGGTGCCCTTGATTGTGGTGGTGAAGGTGATTGTTTATTCCATTGTATTAATTATGCTATATATGGGGACCTAAATACTGAGAACTTACGATTCAACCTTTCAGAAATGGTAACTGAAGAAAGATTCAATGATATGATTCATATTTATCAGATACTCAAAATAGATGGTGATTTTAATGAAGAATGGGATCCTGATAATATAACATATGATGATTTTAAGAGAATATTAAGTGAAGGAGGTGATAATTATTGGGGGGATTTTTTAGTTCTTAATTTACTAAAGGAATATCTAAATATTAATTTTATCGTCCTTTATAGTAATGATATTAGTGGAGAATATTATCATTATCCAATATTCTATAAATATAATGAAGGAATCGATACAGTAATTTTATTATATGAGAATGAAAATCATTTTAAATTAGTTGGATATTTTAATAATCATCGAATGATTACTCGTTTTAGTAATGAAAATCTCCCCGAAGAAATAGTAAATATGATTCAAAAATAAGATCAATCATCAGATTTTTTATATATGAATGTATTAAATGGAAGCAGCAGTTTTACTTGGACTTGTAGCAGTTGGTTATTTAAAGAATAAAGATAATAATGATAAGCACCCTATTATAAATACAAATGAGGATGATTTAAAATTAACAAATGGAAATAATATATATGATTCGGGAGATTATTATACTGAAACAAAAAATGAAGTAAAAGATTTAGCAAAAAGTAATTTTCAGAAATCATTTAATGAAGGATCAAATATAATTAATAATAAAAAAATTGAGAATGATAAAAAGATTGAAGGATTTATTGATGATCGTGTTTTTAGTAATAATTCTGAACAATATATTAGTAATGATCAATTTTTAATGAATGATCAAGGTATATCAACACAACCTTTTTTTAAAAAAGCACCAAATCCAATTGATTTTGAGAATACAAGAGCATTAGATAGACATCAGGGTGATAATCGCTACAATCAATCAAAAAAAGAACATGCTCCATTCTTTAAATTGGAAAAAGATAATAATGTATTTGGTAATTCTTTTGGAGAATATATTGGTGATAAATCCAGATATGTAGAAGGAAGAATAAAAAATAATGAATTACCATTTGAACAACATAGAATTGCTCCAATAGATACAAAAGGTAATGTAAATCGTGAAATAAAACAATTAATTGCTGATAAAACAAATATTGATCATTTAAGATCAAAAAATGATAAAAAAGTGACATATGGCACACGAATTATATCAGGGAAGAGTGTTACTGAGAATAGAGGAAATATTGGAAAGTTTAATCAGTATGATCCTGATAAATTTTATGAAAATGGACCTGAAAGATATTTTACAACAACCGGGGCAAACTTAAGACAGACTCAACATTCTGATCATCTATTAAAAGATACATATCGTTCATCATTAAATGATCAACCCCTTGGACCAGCATATTCAAACTACAATAAAGGTGAAAAAAGATCCAAATACAGAAAACCTTTAAAGATTCAATTGCAAGGAAGTGAAAATAGAAATATTGGAGTCGATGTCCATAATGGTGATGCTGATTTTACAAGAAAAGGATATCGAAGTATCCCTAATGAAAGAGAAATAACTGAAGAAAGAACTTATGAAGGGAATTTATCAACAGGAATAAGTAATCATACTGTAGGATTACTTGATGAATTAAAAGGAACTACAAAACAGACATTGACTACTAATGAAACAAATGGATTCTTAAATAATGGTGTCCTTAAGTCACAGAATAGAGTACAAGATGAATTGAGGAAAACAAAGAAACAAACAACAATTGAATCACATAATAATGGTAATATTACTGGTTTCAATAAATTAACCCGTGGTTATAATGATCCAGAAACAACTATTAAAGAATCAACATTAAGTGGTTATACTGGAGTAGCAGGTTCTGCTGGTTATACAGGCAATATGTCAACAACGAATTATATGAATGCCGAAACAAATCCTAATAAAGAAATTATTTCACAAGGAAGACAACCTACATTAAGTAATACAAAAATAGTAAATGGTCCTGAGAATCAAAATATTGAAATAAAAAAATTAGATAGTGATTATATGAATCAGTCTGAAAATAAATTAAGTAAAGTTTATCCCTCAAGTCGATCAAAAGCAAGTTATGAATTAACTACAATGGGGAATAGATTAGATGATCAATCATTAATGTCTGATAGGATTGATAAAGACATATTAAATCCATTTATAAATAATCCATATACACAATCATTATCTTCATTTGCTTACTAAATATTTTTTATAAATATATGTTAAATATGGAAGATGATAAGACAGAATATATTTCCGGTGATGGCAATGATTTTATTCAATATATATTTTCATCTCCACCAAAAGAACCTAATTCAATAAAATTGGAATTAGATCCACCAAATAAAGGAATAAAATTACCATTACATATTTTTCAGGAATTATTAATGATATTTATAATGGGAATGAAATATGTATATTCAGGGTCAACGAATACATTATCGATTGAAAAGATAACAAAAGAAAATATTCAAGAATTAAATAATTATTTTCAAAGTTTTGGATTTACCGTAAAGGTTGAAAAATTCACTATCTATGATTATCTGAGTAACATGAAATTACCAAATTATTTCTTATCTAAAGAACTAATCAAAGAGGATACATTATTAAAAGATATGTATTATGAAAGATTAGTTAATAATTTAATATATAGAATTACATTTGATTTCCTCCACTAAAGTTATATAAACGATATATTTATATAAACTATATTATTATAATAGTAATAAATAATATGGGAGGAGGAACGTTACAATTAGTTATAACTGGTGGTGCAGACATACATATTATAGGGAATCCAGAGACTTCTTTTTTTAAATCTGTATATAGAAGGCATACTAATTTTTCTATTGAATGTATTGAACAGATACGTATGGGGACTATTACAAATAGAGATTTTAAATTAACTTATAATATCGTCCATTCTGGTGATCTTTTAAATAAAATGCATTTTGAAATAGATCTACCAGAACAAGAAATGAATAGCAACCAACCTGAGGGGTATTGTAGTTATTCAAATAATACAGCATATTGTTTTATTAAAGATGTATCTATATATATTGGTGATAAATTAATTGATAAGCACGATGGAAGGTATTTTGATATAATGAATGAATTGAACCATAAGGATGGTTC
>VTLG01013333.1_pt1 | contig 17897 bp, 25 predicted proteins | sample 4694571 | NCBI WGS metagenome assembly VTLG01 (sample SAMN12604809, study PRJNA352737) | marine metagenome | biome: ENVO:00000447; feature: ENVO:00000209|ENVO:00000569|ENVO:01000036; material: ENVO:00002151; isolation source: viral sequences binned using virsorter ... | reverse complement strand
ATCTCCATGCAAATATCTGACCTTATGATTATAAAACAGTGAACCACCCTCTTTAGTCTTATCAAATAGGGTATCTAACAATTCAATCTGTTGTTCCTGATACTGTTCCTCTGGAAGGGTATCATCAAAAGCAGCATACTCAATCTTACGAAACAATCCACCACCAATACCACCCTTATTATAAGGAGGAGATGTTACTGTGCAGTCAATTGTATTATCGTCCAGTCCCTTGGCCAACTCAATACAATCACCAACCCTCAAATCAAGCATACTCGTGCGCCATATGGGAATATTATAGCATACTATTGGATTTTACAATATGGTGCTAGTAAATCATCTTTATTTAATTTAATCTTCCCTGCAGTAAAATATGCCCTAATCAAAAAATCTCCCAATTCACCTTTTTGGTTAGCATTCATTATAGCTTTCATATATCTAATAACTCTTAACTTTCCTCTAAAATTCCTTCTAAATTTAGCTCCCTTTTCCACCCCATACTTATTAAAACACCAGTTAGAATCATGAGAATCTAATTGTACAAGAGTATAAACCCAATCATAAGGTTTCTTAGCAATTATTTGATTAGGCATAGACCTTACTCCTCTTGGCGTATTAGGATTGTTCGGTACTTTTATACCCAAATCACCTATATTAGTTAAAGAAGATGCTTTAACTGCAGTAATTTGATCTGCCCAATATTTGATGTCCTCCTCTTTTAAAACATCAGTTCCTGGAGAAAATCCACTATTAACTCCATCTCCTTGTGACTTAGGAATCCTATCATTAATATCTTCACCATTAGTATAATCCGCTATTAATTTATAAAATTCAGGAACTGGTATTTGTCCTCCTTTCGCTTTTGCTGGTCCCAAAGGACTACCTGGTTCTAAACTCTTATAAACCATATCCTTCATCTCAGTAGAATGAGATGTTGATTGGGTAGGACTCTTACTCTCCCAAAAATATTTTATTTCTTTACTTCCATCAAAAGATGCATTTGCAAAAAACTTAAAAGAGTTTCCTTTGGAATCAAAGCTCCCCTTACCTCCTTTATTTTCAAATTGCATATACTGATGCATTTTTCCAGTAATACTACCACTCCCAGCCTGAACTGGTTGAAATTGATTGTCACAATATTGATTAAATGTTTTTACCTTAGGAACATTCGGCCAAGTACCCATTTTCAAAGATATACCTATTAATATATTCTTATCAAAAAGTGATCTTAAATGCTTATTTACATAAAGAACAAAGAAATTTGGATTAGTCTTATCATATCTCTCCTTAACCTCACATATTTCTCTCAATATCTTCGGTTTATCTCCTTGAAAAATATAAACATCAGTGGGATTCCAACTATCTTTCTTTCCTTTAAATAACTGTCTGTGTTCATGATCAAAACAATTATTCCATATATCGTCGTATATGGTGGTCATGGACATTTTACCACCAGTAGCTCTTCTTAAAAGACTAATATCTTTTCTTTCATCCCCCTGAAAAACCCCATACTCTAATTGGGAAAAATTACTAAATCCATGTTCCTTATCTTGAGTTAAATATTTTTTAAATGCTGGTCCTATTTGTTGTAATGTCCATAAATCATTCTTCTTCGCATTAGGAAGATTTTCATTCATGATTGGCCATATTTGTTCTACGCCAGGAGGTATACTAACAAGATCCCCCACCTTAAACACTCTCTGATCTTGTGGCGGAGGATTATTATTACTTAAGGTCTCCCAAATACAGTAAAGACCACTAAGTTCTCTTTGATCGGTGCTGGGATCAGCCATAACAAATTAAACCCTTAAATCAAATACCGTTTGCCATTACCCAGTTGACTTCTTCTGCAGGATATCCTTCCTTAGTAAGACTTTCTTGGATGGCATCAAAATCATAACCTTCTTTCTTCATAGATGCAAATGTCTGAGCAAGGTTTGCCTGTCTCTTGGTTCTGGTGCTGAACTTACCAGGATTATCATCCACTTCCTTAGCAAACTGCTGCACAGTCTTACCTGCTGCTTTTGCTTTCTTAGTGAATGCACCAGGTCTCTTTACTGCACCTTGAATCCAGTTCTTGTCTTCACCAACTTGTGAAACTGCATCTGCATCCTTAATACCAACAGCATTACCCTTGATTCCCTTACGAAGATCCTTAAGTTCTTTCTTTAAAGGTTGCTTAACAGTAGGATCCTTGATAGCAGATCCACTTTCATAGACTGCTTCATAAGCATCCTTAATATGAGCATGTTTTACACTCTTCTTACCTTCTTTTTCCCTAGTAGATCCCTTAGCATGTTCCCAAGGATGACCTGATTTCTGAGCATCTTCTGCTCCCTTATCACGTTGCCACTTAGCATAATCACGTTCTTTCTTGGCCTGCTTCTTATCACCGTGCTCAGTATCATAGACAGCATCATCAGTACCTTTTCTTGCCCTATCATAGGCAATAACTGCTTTTACCTGATCAGGAGTATCCTTCTGCTTCTCAGCAAGTTCTACTTCTTCTTTCTTTACCTTCTTATTAGGAGATCCAAAAAGATCATCATCTTTACGCTTTCTCTCCTCAACATCAGCAGGATTTAGAGACCTACCTTTCTTATCATATCCCCACTTCTTATCTTCCTTTACCTTTTTCTTTTTATTAGGTGAACCAAAAAGATCATCATCTTTCTTTAACTTCTCTTCTTCAGCAGCAGGTGATTCTGCCTTTGCCTTTTCAATCATCTGGAGAAGACCAGTTTTAATAACCAATCTATCCTGTGCTATTAAACTATCATGAAGTCTGATATTACCCTTATCATGATCAAACTTATTAACCCATGCTTCACCAACACTCTTAGCTTTACGATACTCACCAAATGATTCAATAGCAGTCCTTGCAGACTTCTCCTTTACTTTAGAAATGACAGATGCAAATGCTTCTTGCAATCTTTCAATTTTCTGCTGTCTTCCAGGAATATCTGAGGTATCAAAGATAGACTCAATAATGTGCTGTGCTTGTGCAACAGAAGATCCTTCAGTAAAGATACCTTCCAAAATCTCTTCTGCAACCTCATACAGATCTTTATCTGTGAATTGAGTCAGCCTCATCTCACTGATTTGATCACGATTAGAATCTAATTCTTCTTTAACCTCGGTACTATGCACAGCACTATAGGCTTGCATGATACTGCTCATTTCTGAAGGGTTCATTTTTACACAACTAAGCTTTATCTTTTTATATTTATATTGTCGTCAACCTCTAAATGTACCTTACATACTTGCTTACAAGATTGAATTTGATCTGTTTCCTCACATTCTACCAGACACTCGAAATAATTATCCATTGCATCTTGAGTCTCATCATATTCCTGAAGGATGTTAGTCATAATTATGTTAGGAATTCAACATAATTATTTATTATCTAACACCCTATTAGGCATTTATTTTTGTTAACCTACTCTTTAGGTCCATAGTTAGGATCAACTTGTAAGAACATATTGGTATTAAAATCTGGGTTCTCAACTAGGAATTCATCCACATCAACCCACATCTCACACTTCTGACAGACTGCAACAGGTTGAGTAGTTCCAGTTCTTCCAGAAGTTCCACAACTATATCCACCAATGCATCCCTGAACTTTACCATCCTGGCATCTAAATGCAGAACCATCTCTTGTCCATTCAGGAAACTCCATTCCTACAGGAGCAGCTCCTAGTAAAGTATTTTTAGTTACTTCAGGTCCTCCCCCAAAAGTACTAATAAGTCCTCCACCAACTAATCCCACAGCAATTGCAATGCCTAACTTAACCTTGTCGTTCATTTAATTATTACATCTGCCCTATTTATCAACCACCATCTATCTGACATCCCACCATAGCACCTCCTATGATACCAGTAGGAATTGCCCACCAACGATCTTTTCCACGAGAACCAAATCCTGCTAATCCACCACCTAATAATGCACCAGCAATGGTTCCATCAGAACAGTCATTGGTGTCATACTCTACTACTGTTCGACGAATAACCTTACTTCCTGCTATATCTTCACCACAAGGAACCTCAATTGTTTCCTTACTTGACTTTACATATCCAGGATCCAACTCTGTGCCAGGTACATACTCTTCACTATACACACTCTTATAACAAGTACGACTCTTACTATATCCTGGTTGTCTATAAGTGCCATCTTCCCATACTTCTGCAGCATTTGCTGGTAAAGTAACAGGAGCAGCAGCACATGAAGAAAGTGTAAGCATTAAAGCAAGTGGAATTCTCATAAGTCCCCTTCTTTTCTATTCTCTGAGAAATGAACGTCAAATTCACCCCCAGGATATCTAGCCTTTAACTTCTCTACGTTCATCTCAATAACTTCATCAAATGTTGTACCCAGGGCCATACAAGCTTGAGCTAGATACCAACAAATATCACCCAACTCACGTTTCATATGAAAAATATTCTCATCATTAACTGGTTTACCTTGAAAGACTATCTTCTTTACCACCTCAGTAAACTCTCCACCTTCAGCACAAATACCAAGAGCAGCAGTTAAGAGACGTTCCACTGGAATATCTTTAGTCAAGTCATATGTTCTCTTATCAAATGCAGAATAATCCTTTGACTCCTCACTAGTTACTGCATTAACAAATTCAGTATACTTTTCATAATCAACTGTCATTTTTTGCTTCCTCAATTCTGGTTTTCATATCTTTATGTAACCTCGCTAAAGCTTCTTGAAGCTCAGTAGTTTCTTCCCACTCCCAAGTTGATTCACGTCCTTTCTTGTCTTTTGTTTTAAACTCTTTTTTTGTCATAAAAGTTTGACCTTATCATAAAGTTCAACTACTTCCTTACTAGGATCTGGGATATGAGAAAGAATATCTCTTAGGGCCACTACTTGTTGGGCAGTAAGAGTTACACTTCTATTGGTGGTAGTAGATTCAAAATTAGGTCTATAGTTACTACCAACTGCGGGATAGGGATCTGTCATTTTCTTAACTTAAAAATTTAGATTTGGGCAAAGAACCTCCTTCATGGAGGTCTTTAATTGGAAAAGTTACCATCTTCTCCCAAGGGGAATAATTATCAAAGAGAACAGCAGCATTATCACCACTAATTCTCTGAACAAAACCTGTGTACCCCCAATAAATTGAAGTACGATTAGCAACTGTAACCGTAGTGCCTGGTAAAATCATGAGAATTTAAATCCATCAAAAGATTTCTTAGGTAATTTCTCCTCAGCAGTATACTCCTGTTCTTGTCCACTGTCAACAATATCTTCCTGAGCACTTTGCTCACAGTCATAAAGTCTCATCTTTGCTCTATCTATTCCTACCACAAATCTCTTAAAGACTGTAGGATCATTATATCTATTCTTTAATTGCTTCACCATTATCTGATTTAATCCTTCTAAGTCTTCCGTGGAGATGAGGGCAAACATAAGGTCAGCAGTAGCAGGAAGACCAAAGGACTCACTTGTGTCTGTAAGCTCAACATCACTGCTACCAAACCCAGAACGAGTAGTTTGAGTAGCCGAGACAATTGGAACGTTGGACTCCACCGCCAACCCTCTAAGTTCTTCAGCGATTGCTTTAATATACGAGTAAGAATTGACTGAAAGGTTGCCACGATATCTCGAAGAAGCACATATATTAAGGTAGTCTATGAATATTATATCAGGTCTGAAGGATTTTTTCAGTGCTAACTCACTTAGTAACGATTTGAAATGTCCTGAGTGAGCAGCTGCTGTAGGATATTCTTTGATAATCAAAGTCCCTTGCGTCTTCTTTGCAAGACTACTCACTTTACTATCAAACATAACCTTAGGAAGGTCTGCTATTTCTTGGATGTTGATGTTAAGAAGGTTGGCATCAATTCGCTCAGCAATCTTCTCCTCTGCCATTTCCATTGTAATATATAAAACGTTCCGTCCTTGGAGCAAGACGGAGCTAGCCATATGGCACATGAATAAAGATTTTCCGACCCCCGTACCAGCAAGCGCGATATTAAGAGTTTTGTTAGGGAGCCCACCTTTGGTAATTTTGTTAAAGTATTCCAGATCAAATCCAATTCTTGTCTCCTTTTTGTTGTACAGTTCGTAACGTTCAGAGTAATCTATCAAATAATCATGTCCTACATGATTATCAAAACTTACAGCGAGAGCATCTGAAAGAATACTAGGAATAGCATCCGCAGTTTTCTTTTCACTATTCCCATCAGCGATAGAAATAGATTCCAAAAGTGCTAGGTATATAGCACGATCTCTACACCATTTTTCTGTTGTATCAAGCAACCACTCCAATTCAACTGGAGACTCATCCAAACAACCCACCAGCTGCATAATTTGTTTGAAAGAATCTTCATTAATATCGTTCCTCTTTTCTATCTCAATAGAAAGAATTTCTTTTGTGGGAACTTCATTATATTGGGTTACAAAATTAAAGATCTCTTCATAAACAATTTTTTGATTACTATCTTGAAAGTACTCACCTTTAAGAAATGGAACTACTTTTCGTAAATAGTCCTCACTATGTAGGAGATTCTTAAGAATCAAAAATTCAATTTTATCCATAATGAATGTAAGTACTCATAATATATTTGGTACAAACTGTGGGAGCAATTCCATAATGTGGATATTCCCAAGTAGGAGGAAAAACAACCACTCTACCTACTCTAGGGTGAACTACTATATCACCAAAAGAAGTATCCCCATCATTATCATTCAAATAGAATAAAAATGCAAGCCCTCTACGTGCCGATGCATAATCTGTAACATCAACATGTTCATCAAATCTTTCTTCTCTATTAGTACGATATCTCTTAATCCTAAACTCTTCTAGATATGTAAGTTTTGGAATGTATGGATTGTTAATATCATCACAATATTTCCTATATGCTTTGCGAGTGAACTTAACCAGATTTTTTACACAGTTGGGATGATAATCATTAATATTCAATTGAGTAAAACATGGAGTATAGTTATTATTGACATATTCCTGTTGTTCTGAAGAATTTTCAAAAAGAGCAATTAACTCCGCACAAAACACATCTGGAATAATGCTATCATAAACCTTTACCATATGAGAATTGTTGGTTAGCAATTTCATCTAATGCTTGCATTACCTCCTTAGTAAAATACTGCTCTGGATCTGCCAATATTTGTTTGGCATAGACTTTCTTACCTCCCATTTCATATCTACCTGCAACATTCTTCCAAAGTCCCCCAATCTCTCCCAGTTCTAAAAGACCATAGTACCTATCCAGACCACGTTCATCAAAATAAAGACGAATAGTTACCTCTTTATTTTCTTTGGAGAGTCTAGACTTGGCTGTCTTAGCTTTAATAAGGTTTCCAACAACCTCTTTCTGATCCTTTTCCTTTTTTTTGCTGAGATAAATGATCGTAGACGAGGCATATTTGAGACCAGAGCCGCCTCCCATTTCTTTAGTTGGGACATAAGAACCGATAACATCGTATGTGTGATTAGTAACTATAAGTGGAATGTTTGCTTGACCAAGTTTTAATGTAAGCATTCTAAATGCACCTTTGACAAGTTGGGATTTGGTCATATCCCTAACCTGTTTATCATTTAAGACATCAGTAATTTCTTTCTCAGTGGAAAGCATTCCCAAGGAGTCTAGCACAAACATACAGGGTTTGCGTTCTTCTGTTGGGGTCTTAAGATATATATCAACGGCCTTAAGTGCTTTAGACCTAAACTCCTCTATGGTGACTACATTTACTACTACTATCCTCTCTAAATCAATACCTCTACTCTCTAAAAGTGATTTAGTGATACTAGCCTCAGTATCAAAGTAGAGGCAATAAGCGGAGGGATTAGTATCCAAGAAGTTCTTGACCACAGCGAGAGAGAAAAAAGTCTTTCCTGTACTCGACTCTCCAGCAATAGCAGTAATGCGTTTGCTAGATACCCCACCAAATATAGAACCTGAAACGAGCCCGTTAAAAACCAACGAACCTGTATCGATAAATTGCTCACTTTCATCAATATCGGATGCGAGTTGGGTGTACTCATCACCAATCTCCTTTACTATATCTTTTAAAAAATCCATTACTACCTCAATGTCATTACATATTCTAATACTTTTTCACGCACTTCCATAAGTTCATTATAACATTTTTGATTATGAGCACATCCCCTCAGTGCAGGATCAGGCTTATGAATTGATTCTACATATAAATCAACTGCTCTCTTCCATTTTTCTTCCTTTGTTTCTTTGTCTGTAATAGAGTTTTGATCTTTCATCCAAAAAATAACTCAAGGTTTACAACTTTTTCTACATTCCAACCAATAGCATCAAGAATTACCTTAACTGGGTCCAAGAAAGCTTTCTCAAATTGTAGGTCATAATCAATATATTTGTCAATCCCCAATTCTAGTGGAAAATCTGAAATAAAAGAAATAACATTCTCCCTAATAGGATTAGCTTTCTTTAAATAACAAAATTTAATTTTCTCCCCATTATTGATTAAAGAATATTTATTATCCAACTTCTTCTCCTTCACATAATAATTAAAAAGAAGTGCTCCACGACAATGAATAGGAGTTCCTTTAGCATATATGGTAGAAGAAGACTTATGCTTATTTACATCAGAAACTGTCCTGGGAAAAGCAATGTCCTCTGGTGGTAATTGTTTAAACTGTGTTCTAGCATCTTCAATAAAATGGATCACATCCTCCTCAGTTCCAGTCATCATGAGTTGAAGAGCATCCTTAATCATCTTTCTACATGGAGCAGGTGTAGAGGATTTAACTGCCTCAATACCCATCATCTTTAACTTAGGTTCTTCATACCTAACTCCTTCACTATCCCATACATTCAGAATATATCTTTTCTTTGCAGTCCATATACCACGGTCAGCAATGTTCTCCCTCTTCATGAACATCTTCTGATCATAAGCATTTACATAATCCGCCAATTCTTCATAGGATTTATCAATAAAGGGTTCCAATTTATCTTGGCAAACCTGGTCCAGAAGGGATACAATCTTAGCCTTATCATCAATCTTATTATTAAAAAATTTATTAACAAGAGGTCCGAAATTAATGTATATTGAATCAGTATCTGATGCCACCACATAGTCTACATCTTCTGTTCTTAACAATTTATTTAGATATTGATTGACTTTATTCTCAATCCACCTAATTGAAACTTGACCTGAAAGAGTAATTGCCTCTGCATTCTCTACCTTATAATACCTGAAGTACTGATTACCGATAGCACCATAAGCAGAATTAAGAGAGATCTTTTTCGCCATTTGGATGTTGTTGCATCTTGCAATTTCTTTTTCCAATGCCTTAGTGGGGGTCTTCTCATATTCTTGCTTAGCAGTTAACATTCTCTTTTTGAAGATAACTCTTTCTGCGTATACCTTCTCCATTAGCTCAGGAAGAAATCCTCTCACATCCTTCCTATACTGTGCTCCATTAGCACAAGTTGCATAATCTTCAGTAATATCAATCTCTTTATTTAAAAACCCTTCAACGCTCGCGCTGGAATGTCTAGTCTCCCTGAGGGTCTCTGGACTGATATTATATTGCATAATAAGATGAGGATAGAGGCTATTGAGGTCAAAACTAACAACCCAATCATAGCGTCCTGGTTTCGGTTCCTTGACATATGCACCTGCGTACTTATCGTTTTTTTGTGATCTATTTTTAGGAGGAATAACAATATTCCTCTTCTTCAAATCATTATAGATGATAGTGTCCCACATTCTAACTTGGAACATTACATCAATGTAATTAACCTTAGCAGTATAAGCCATTGTTAGGGCTAATTCAATAAGCTTCATCTTGTCTTCCAGACGGTCAACAAGTTCCACGTCAATGATGTTATAATCTACAAATTTCTTCCAGTTACCTCTATAGAAATCTTTAAAGGTATCAAACTCAGAGTGATCTAGTTTTTTCTGCCCTAACTCTACCTGAGCTATGTAGTCCAATCTATAAGATTCCTGTGCTTTATAGGTAAACTTCTTATACAATTCAAGATAATCTAAAGTTGTCAGTCCACCAATGTCATAAACATTAAACTGTCTACCTGAAATGTAAACCTCTTCATGAGTAACAAGTCCCCAAGGTGAAAGAAGTTTCATCTTCTTATCACCCATTATTCTACTAATCCTACCACAAAGATATGGAATATCATATAGACGTACATTCCATCCAGTAATAACATCTGGAGGATTTTTAGACCAATGATATAAGAATGAGTTGAGCATAGCAACTTCATCCTCAAAATGATAATAAGTTACATTATCTTGAGTGGGAGTATATGGTTTTCTTCCCCAGGTAGTAATCTGTTTGGTTGTATAATCCTGCAAAGAGATGGTAAGCATCTCCTCAGCACAAGAATCTGGATCAGGGAACCCCTGTTCAGCTTGCACCTCAATATCCATTGTAACTAGTTTGATTTTATTAATGTCAAACTTAATCTCTTCTTCAGGATATTTGTCAGAAATATATTGATAAACATACCTCTCATTACCATAGATATCAAATCCATCAATATCTTCATATTTCTTGTAAAATTCTCTACAATCTCTAATAGATCCAGGACGAATGGGCTCTACATTCTCTCCTTCTAGAGTCCTATATTTACTTTTCTTCTTTGATTTGACAAACAAAGTAGGAGAATATTCTTCCTTAAAAATTACCTTCTCTCCATTCTCATATCCACGCACCAAAAAATTGTTTCCAACCATCTGGACATTAGTATAGAATCTCATTCTTTATCTAACATCTCCTCATACTTCTTAGTAAGTTTATTATTAGGTTCAACAATAGTCAAGATTTTATCAGAACTAATCATAAAAGTATTCTGATTAGTAACGTTCAACAACCAAGGAGATAGTACTAAAACCCCCTCCTGTATGGTAATTTTATCATCTGATGTATGAACAACAAACGGTTCTGTTAATTTACAGTCAGGTTCTCCCAACTCAGAGCCCGTCTCCTCCACTTGACTCAGAATCAACTGATTGTTCGTCAGAACTAATAATTTTAGATTCTTCATTTCCATTTTTTACAGTACCTTTTTCGTAAATTTCCTTTAATTGTTCAATTGGTTCCACTATAGTTATAACCCATTCAGCTACTACTGGAATCTTTTGATCTCTACTCAAAGGCATCCAAGGAGTAATTTGAATCTTGTAAGGAGATTTACTTTTTCCCTCTTTAACTGGGTCACCAATCAGTTTTACAGTACCAGGTTGATCAAATACATATCCAACCACCTTTTCATCAACAACCATTTCAGCAATGTCTGCAATGACATCTTCACCAGATTTAAGTAAAGCGAGCTTAACTGTCATTTTTACCTTTTACATATATGTATTATAGCACAACTTCACCAATTGTCCAGCAATCATGATAAGGAGTAATGACCATCTTAACTTGTTCTTCTTCCTCTTCAGGAACTATGACACAAAATCCTATTCCTAAATTAAATACCTTCTTCATTTCTTCTTCTACTATCTCACCAGCAAGCATAATCTTACTAAAGATGTCTGGCATTGGCCAAGAGTTATAATCTACTTGTGGTTTTAATCCTTCTGGGATACATCTGGGAAGGTTCTCAGGAATGCCACCACCAGTAATATGTGCCATACCTAGAATAGGTTGGTTCTCTAATAACTCCTTCACTACAGGTGCATAGATGGTAGTTGGAGTAAGCAACTCAGGCATATCTCTATAATAAATCTTCTGTCTCCATAACATATCATTAATTAAACTATATCCATTACTATGCAATCCACTACTTGCTAAACCAATAATCTTATCACCTGGTTTAATTAATCTACCATCTATAATTTCATTCTCTTCTACAATACCTGTACAGAACCCTGCAAGATCATAGTGTGTAGCAAATCTACCATGTTCAGCAGTCTCTCCACCTAGAAGGTCACAATCTGCTATCTCACATCCTTTAATGATACCCTCCATTAGTTTATCAAGTTTGGCATCAATCTTTGAAGTAGAAATATAATCTAAAAAATATAAGGGTTTAGCACCAGAACAGATTACATCATTAACACACATTGCAACAAGATCAATCCCTATAGTTGACCAATCATTTGCTATCCTTGATATGTTTATCTTTGTCCCTACACCATCAGCACCAGATACTAGAACAGGTTTCTCATATCCAGCAGGAACTCTCATCATACCATTAAAGCCCCCAATATTGGGAGCTTTTTCTTTCAATCTTTCTACAAAAGCATTACCTGCTTCTATATCTACACCAGAATCTTTGTAATTCATTTTCATAATAAAAAGAGGACCACGGTGGTCCCCTTTCCCATCTCGAACTCATCTTTATTTAGAGGAAGTTCTTACGAGCATGATGCTCAGGAACTATCTTCCCTAGTTCTATAACCAATAGTCCGTCATTGAATCGTACATCTCTGACTTCAGTATCATCTGAGATTGACCAGACCCTAGTGAAAGACCTTTGGGCCAGTCCTTTATGGACAAATTCTCCAACATCTTTCGATTCTTCTTTCTTGCCTTCCACATATAGTTTTCCAAACTCCGTATAGACTTTAACTTCATCTTTCTTGAAGCCTGCCAGCGCAATTTCGATTCTCGATTCGACATTATTTACTTGAACAATATTATAAGGTGGATAATTGGAAGGAGTTTCTGATTCCCAGAAACGATTAAAATAATCGTCCATTCCAATGCTATTTTTCTGAATTCTTTCTAACAATTCAGGAAGATTTGCAGCGTGATACCTGGCTAGGTTACCCATGATAGTAGCTCCTTTAAAAGCGAGTTTGTGTTGTGTGGACCCCGAAGGCATCCAATACTATTTAACCACAAATGCTTAACTTTGTCAGTGGGGAATACCCCATATCTTAGTACAGTAATCCCTAATAGATCTATCTGAAGAAAAGAATCCAGACCTTGCAATATTAATTAAAGACATTTTCTTCCATCTATCAGGTTCCTTCCATGCACTAATTACACGATCATGGGCATCAAGATAATCAGAAAAATCTGCACATACACAAAATGGATCATGATTTATTAAATTATCAATCAAAGGAGCAAACATATTTCTATCACCATGACTGAAATGTCCGCCCTTAACAAGATTAATTACTTCCCATAATTCATCACTTATATGGCTCTTAGGATCATATCCATTCTGCCATAGATTTGCTATCCCAGTTTCATCATTACCAAAGAGGAAGAAATTCTCCTCTCCTACAAGATCACGTATCTCTACATTAGCACCATCAAGTGTACCAATAGTAAGGGCACCATTCATTTGGAACTTCATGTTACCTGTACCAGATGCTTCCTTACCAGCAGTAGAAATCTGTTCAGATAAATCAGCAGCAGGATATACCTTCTCTCCTAGTTTAACACTATAGTTTGGTAGGAAAATTACCCTTAACTTACCATCCATATCAGGATCATTATTAATCACATCGGCGATATGACAAATAAATTGAACTATCAACTTTGCCATATAATATCCAGGTGCTGCTTTACCACCAAAGATTACAGTCCTTGAAACTCCATTATGACCATTTTTAATACGCAAATATTGAGCAATTATTTGTAGTGCTGATAAGTGTTGTCTCTTATATTCATGTATTCTCTTAACTTGCACATCAAACAAGCTAGAAGGATCTACTGATACACCAAGAGTATCAAAAATATATGTGGCCAAATGATGCTTCCCAATTATCTTAGATTCCCCAAACTTTTCTATTAGATCTGTATTATCTAAATGATTCTCAAGATTTCTAAGTTCCTCACCATTAGTAATCCATCCTGGTGCATACTGATCAAGAACTTCTGCAAGGCATGGATTAGAAGATGCTATCCATCTTCTAGGTGTAACACCATTAGTTACATTGGTAAACTTATGAGGCCATAGATCATAGAACTCTGGCATCAATTGAGTCTTAACCAACTCAGAATGAAGTGCTGCAACACCATTTACATGATGAGATCCTACTGTAGCAAGGTGTGCCATACGTACTGACTTATTACCTCTCTCATCAATAATAGACATCTTCTCTAGCATTGTATCATCACCAGGATAATGAAGTCTTACTACCTGCAGGAACCTCCTATTAATCTCATAAATGATCTCCATATGCCTTGGTAAAAGACTCTTAAAGAGTCTAAGATCCCATTTCTCTAAAGCTTCTGGAAGAAGAGTATGATTAGTGTAAGCAATAGATTTAGTGGTAATTTCCCATGCCTGATCCCAGTCAACATGCCTCTCATCAACCAGAAGTCTCATAAGTTCTGCCACTGCAATAGAAGGATGAGTATCATTCAATTGAACTTGCCAATGATGGGGGAAATCTTCTATCTCATACCCACGCCTATCCAAACTATTAAGCATATCTTGAAGAGAAGCACTTACAAAGAAATGCTGCTGCTTTAATCTTAAAGTCTTACCTGCATCAGTACCATCATTAGGATAGAGAACCTTAGAAATAGTCTCAGATGAAACACTTTGCTCTACAGATCCTAGATAGTCTCCAATATTAAATGCATAGAAATCAAATGTCTCAGTAGCATCTGCTCTCCACAATCTCAATCTATTACAGGAATTAACCCTATACCCTAACTGCAATACATCATAAGGAACTGCAACTACTTGCTCCTCAGGAACCCATCTTACTCTATAATTTCCTCTATCTGATACATAATTCTCTACCTTACCTCCAAATCCTACTAATACAGACTCATCTGGTTGGCAAAGTTCCCATGGCCATTCACCATGCAACCAATTATCTGTAATCTCAACCTGCTGATTGTCTACTATTTGCTGCTTAAAGATGCCATACTTATATCTTATACCATAACCAGTAGCAGGTACTTTTAAAGTGGCAAGAGACTCCATATAACAGGCAGCCAGACGACCTAAACCACCATTACCAAGTCCAGGTTCTTCAGCTGTTTCAAGAATTTGTTCTAAAGTATATCCATACTCATCCAATGCTTCTTGTGCTTCCTTTCTAATCCCCAAACTAATAAGATTATTATTAAGCTGAGGTCCTATCAAAAATTCTGCTGAGAGATATGCGACTTCCTTATCAGAAGGAGCGTCCATAGACAACCAATAAGACATCATCTGATCTCTTACAGCATAACTCAATGCCATATAAAAATCATGAAGTGATGCTTTATCAGGACGTTTCCCTAGAGTATAAAAAAGACGTTCTTTAATTCCATTATAAAGATTATTCACCATAAAGTTTATTCAGATTCCTCTGCCCTTCCTTTCTTACCTATATTATACTTCTGTTCCAAGATCCAGTCGTTTTTGTCTTTATACGGTAACACTTTAATCTGATTCAAGGGTGCAATATCTTGAATAACATCTTCCTTTACGACACTAATGAGACCCCAATCAGCAAGAAGACGAGTAATACGGTTCCGACGCTGAACATCGTTAACAGTAAGGTTAGCGTACTTGCCATCAAGGGCGAATAACTCCTTAAAATGCACTATGTAATATTTACCCTGCTTGTGCAATATATGACAGGATTGGTAAAGTTTCTTTTCCTTTCGTGACGCTACGCCAATCCTTGTAAGAGTTTCTCTAACCTTCAGAAAATCATCAGGTTCATTCAGTCTGACCTCAACCATCTTGTCTTGAGACCAATTAACCTGAGGTTCAACAGTTTGATTCATTTTGTGCCACCAGTGTCAAGTCGTTGCTTAATAAATTCGATTTGTTCATGAGATAAAATTTTCATAACTTGAGCTGCCTTTTCATTACTATAACCATAGTAAGACTTAACACACTCCAAATCAGATACCTTATCTTTGCGAATCCAAGGAGAAAATCTCTTCCTTTTCCTCACAATATTTATATAAAATTTATATTGCATGTCCTTATCTAAAAAATGATATTTGTTCATTTCATTAGAAAAAAGAACTGTATCTAAATGCCCACTAAGACAACGATTAATAACATAAGGAGGGTAATCCTTAATGAGACTGGGATCATTTTCAATCAGATCCTCCTTATTAAAATTAATAGAATTTAACCAATCTTTTAATTCCATCAAAAAGCCCACACTGCTCCAGAATAACGTATTCCTTTAGTGGCTTCAGTTACCCCATGAGGAAATAAAAATAAAGAAGGAAATATAATAATATCACCTTTACCTAATTCTACCACATCCTTTTCCCAAAAGAAAAGATCAGCACCCTCATAATCATTATTAAAATTTAGTATCATACTGAGAACTGGTATTCCTTTTTGATTTCCATCGAAAATTGAATGAATATGATCACAATGTTGTCTCATGATCTGCCCAGAACTATACCTATTAAAACGTACAGGAGTAAAGGTGGTCATTAGAGCTTCTGTTTTCTCTGATCCTTTGTAAGTATAAAGAGACTGATATCTATCAAATGCCTTAAGAATAGCTGGATTTAATAACTTTTGCAATTCTGCTGTTATTGGTTGAACATCCAGTTCCATTGTTTCTTCAGAATAACTCGAGTTTTTCTGATAATCATACCAAGTATGAGGTTTCCATTCTCGAGTTTCAATATTTTTAACCACCCTATCACACACATAAGAAGGAATAATACCTTCCTCTATGTAAATAAGATCTTCTAGTTTAGTATTAGGATTATTTGGATTATTCACCAGTCTGGATAATATGATATGTTAGAAATATACTGATAGATTAAACTCCACCCAAACTCAAAAGTTTGACCTTTCTCATCTTGAAGATAAAAAGGAATGTTTGGATGTATTCTCTTTGCTCTATAATAATGAGAAACTACATTACAGTCATCATCGATATGACGTTCTTTTTCTAGTTCTTCTTCAGTCATTGTACTGTCCAAGGATCAATTTCTTCACTTAACTCATCAACATCTCTAAGAAGATTACTATACTTCTCATCTGATGCAGCAAACTCTTGTTCTTTCTTAGTGGTATAATGACATACCACAGGATTAAAGAGCTCTTGATGTTTGGGTTCTATCCATCCATGACTTACATCTTGGATACCAAACAACCCACAATATGCTCCTATCCTACTTAGGATAACCCAAAAAGCATATTCATCAATTATTCTAGGATTAGGAACTGGATAAGGTATTTTACCATCTCTTAAGTTACACATCAACTCCACTAACTCGCCTAGTCGATCTATGATATCTAAATGAAGATTGTTATTGAATAACATCACTCCCATACAATACTTATATGTGTGTATCTCTCCTCCTGCTTCCTCAATACACTTATCAACATAATCTAGATCTGATCTTATAGTCCTTCCACCTCCAATATTGGGGTCATGACGGAATCCAAACTCTTCTCTACCAAAGACTTCTGCATAGTTATAATGATCAAAAAGATATTTAACATCATCATAAAAAATAGTATCAGAATCTACATATAAAAGATTAACATCAGCCCCATCAAAGTACTGCAAATTAAACCATCTATAAATGAAAAGCATCCCATGATTAGGTTGCTCCTCAAAAGGTCTAATCCTTACCTTATATTCAGTCCTGAAATAATCGGGTATATAATCAGGATCATCACAAAACAAATAAACAGGTATTTCATCATTAAACTCTCTTAGAGAACTAATACTATGTTCAAATCGATCCATCTCATGTTGATTTACATGAGAATGATTATTCATCTTATAAGAATAATATACTATATTTTCACTCATCAACGTCCCTCTCTAGATCTATTCCTAATAGTAATATGATTGCCTTCTATTGCAAACTCAAGTTTATCCCTATGATCCCACATTAACTCTTCATATAAATGATCAAGTTTCTGCATATCATCCCAGACATCAGTGGGAGTAGGCTCACCCCAATACGGACTGTCTTCCATTAGTAACCTCCATACGGATCATTTTCCGGAGTAAATTTTTC
>VTLG01011565.1_pt1 | contig 17897 bp, 27 predicted proteins | sample 4694571 | NCBI WGS metagenome assembly VTLG01 (sample SAMN12604809, study PRJNA352737) | marine metagenome | biome: ENVO:00000447; feature: ENVO:00000209|ENVO:00000569|ENVO:01000036; material: ENVO:00002151; isolation source: viral sequences binned using virsorter ... | reverse complement strand
ACTGCCCTTCAGGTTCATCGATAAACGCAACGTCGCCCAGGGCGAGATCGTATGTTTCCTGCCAACTGTCTGCTGCTGTCTCAAACCGATGCAGTGCTTCTGTGATGATGTCTTGTTCTTTTGCCATCTACCATTCACTCGTAAATTCTAAGTCTGGGGCTGTGTTTTCTTGCTCGTATGCCTGAGCAAACATTCTGAAAGCGTCTGCACCATTGGAAGCCCAATTATGCAACGGGACTTTCCGAAAAGTGTCGAACTTGTCATCCCATTGGTATTGATAGTTTGCGAGGGCATTTAGTCCTTCCTCGCACTCCGTTTGATCAAACCAACAGCTTCGGAATACGTCTCTTACTTGCGCGATGCCGTCCTCCACAGAGGCGATACGCGGCACTGTAACGATTGGCTGCACGCCAAGCCCCTCAAGTATCTCTCTCCTACTGCGATTGCCTGAACCCAACATGACAGCTTCTACGTCGTGCGGCAGATAGTGGTCGCCATACAAGTAGCCCTTCTCTCTCAGGACATGAGCGTAGTGATCGAGGTCCACCAACCTGTGTTCATAGAAGTCAATGAAGCGATGTTCTTTGCCCACTTGCTGATGAAACCAGATCGCTGTAGTGTCATTGCGTCCTAAATCCCAGAACGTATTTACGGGAAAACTTTCTACTGGCAGATTGCAAACTCGCCCTTCCTCGCGCATCTGTTTGAGTTGCTGAGCGTAGATTGACCCGTCAGCAAACTCCTTCAACTCGCCTTCGTAGACGTGCCGATATTCTTCCTCATTGTCAGCCTTCAACTGCGCCATCTCGTTAGGCAGCGTCGTTTGATTGAAATAAGGATTGTCGCGCCATGACACTTTTTTGATCGCAGCGTTTTTTGGCGGATTCAGAACAAATCGCTGATACGCAGGATCGCTCTTTAGTTCAGGGTTGAAGCTCACCCATATCTCGCTGCCTGGTTTCCGTATTGATGGAATCAATGTGCGCCAGCTTGACTCTGAAACGCTGTTGCCTTCCTCAACCCAACAGATGTCAATGCCCTCGATTGACTTGATACTTTGTACGTTCTGCCACAGCCCTGAAAAGATGATTGAGGTTCCATTGGTCCCACGAATCTCGTTAGACGTGACCTCGTAAAAATCTTCGAGTCCTAATGCTTTGATGCGCTGTGCTAAAAGGCTGTGAACGCTGTCTCTGATGCTGCGCTGAATCTCCCGGGCACACAAGATTCGCTTGGGCCGCGGCTCTGAACCTTTAAGCAGCAAAGCACTTGCGATCTGAACGCTTTTGCCTGCGCCTCGACCTCCCCAATAGACTTTGTATCGATGCCGCTGATAAAGCTCTCTAAACGCAGTCGGAACGCTATGGGTCGGGGTCGTCGGTAAACTTAAGCTCATAGGCTGCTATTTGCACTTGCAGAGGATTGTCTTCATCTCCGCTGTGTTCGACACTCTTGAGGTCTGGCAGATACTTGGTAATCAGTTTCAGCTTCGTATCAACGACTACTTTGAGCCGTTGCAATTCCATCGAGTCCAGATTGCTGTCCAGATCACTGATTTTATTTAGGATTTCAACGACATGCTGAACATGACCCTGACCCTCAAGCTGCTCTCTCAACGCTTTCTGACGGACGCTTTTGTTCATCTGCGCTCTAGTCATACCCATTAGCTTTTGCCTTTCTTGGGCTTCTCGAGTTCCGCTATCTGCGCCATCAACTGCTGGAGTTGTCCGTTGAGTATCACAACTTGATTCAATGCGTCGTCTCGTTGTGTTTGCAGGGCGTTTATTCGCCCGATAAATTCGTCCTCGGTGATCATGTTGTCATTCTGAACTGTGGGTCTTGTATTACGACTTTGATATAAGCCCGTTCTTTTTTGCCGTCTGCATAGGTCGCCTCTGCTTCGACCATGCCATTTCCTGAATGATCGCCTTTTACAAAGAAGCTGGCGACATTACTGCTCACGCTAGGCGTTGTCAGAGTGAGTTTACGACTTCCCTTGCTGTCCACCGTTACACCACTTACCGATGTGCCTCGTGCAGTTGCCGCGTTACTGAAATCTATCGCATATGGCATCTCTGATTTGATCGCCTGGGTAAAACGTGTGGGCTGGAAATCGTTACGAAACGGGTTAATTAAGATTCGTCTGCTCAATTTTTATACACTCCGCGATGAATCGATTAGGTAATCGCTCGTCAATCCTGGTGCTAATTTGTTGTGCCGTCGCCCAACATGCTTGCTGGTTTTCATATTTCTCAAACAGGAAAATGTGAGTTGTACTGAATATGAAAAGGGCAAAAATCATTTATATTTGTTAGTAAAAAAGATAGGGGGTTCCGAAGAACCCCACGAACTCCCGAAGAAGCTCTATTCTCAAACTCTTACAGGGAAGCGATCAGCGCGGTCAAAAAAGGAATTAAAAACCGCGCAGACGATCGCCTTATAACGGAAATGGTACATTGAAAGCCGACCCATCACAAATGTTTTTTTGACTTTTTTTATAGGTTTACCCCAGAGCAGTATTAATACAATTTCAACGCTACGAGCGATTTTTCGATCTCTTTTCTCACGGCATTGTTTATCTTATTGATTGCGATCCCTGTTTTTGCTTCATCAAAGGGATTGTGTTGTTCGTTCAATTTTCGATACCGAAGGAGCAATATGTCACTAATGACTTTTTTATTTATTTGCGCTTCAGCATACTGAAGAACTGACCAACCTCGCAACATCGCTGCATTTTGTTTTTGCCATGTTGAATCTTTTGAAACTTCCTGACTGTCCTTCAATTCAATCGCTATTTTTTCATCAACAACAAAATCAAACGTCCAATCTTCGTTAGGGTGAAATTTGACATTACGTTCAAATTCAATTCCCTGGGACTCGAGGAGTCGTTCCATTTTGCTTTCTGCTGACACTAGGTTTCCTCTAACAACAAAACAGCCATATCAAATGCTGTATTCTTCAGTTCTTTTGCTTTTGTAAGACTCACTTGCATTTCTCTCGCGGCAGACTTGATGCCGAAGGTGTAGGCATACTTGATGCAGGTCACATATTTATCGTTGACCTTCCCGATCTTCGACATGATTCCGTCAATCAATAACAGTTCTGTATCAATGTTTGAGTGAGGCGGTGATCGTGTTTCCTTCGGCTTTAAGTAAGATTTCAAAGGGTTCCGCTGCCCTGCCACTGACAAAGCATAGTTGCCATCAAGCGTGTTACTCGTCGCATAGTTGGCTTGCCCTTCATTCGCAAGCTCACGCGCCCACTTTTCTAATAAGCGATCAGCTTTCAGCGTAGAACTTTCTAACATGATTCCTCAAATCGATGGGCATCAATGCTCTAGCGTGTCCCTGCCGCGGCACAATGTATCCTTTTGTTTCCAATCGCCCCACGGTTTCTCGCACTGCATTGACGAAAATGCCTAGCTCCTCCGCAATATCTGTCATGGACGGGGGTAAGTTGTGTTCCTTCCAATAGCCAACAATTGCATCGTACGCTCGTTGTTGCGAATCTGTGAGCGTGACATCAGCCGCAGCCAGCATACGCGTGTGCAATCTCTGGACTCTGTTTGGTGTTTGTTTGGCCCAACGACTGTCGAGCATTTCTGCCGCAGCAGTCACAAAATCTTTTTCTTCAATTGCTGCACGAAATTTTTTGAACTGCGAGAGGCGCGGTCTACCCAGCTGGAAAGCCATGTTGATGATGACTCGCTTAACGTCGCTAGGTAGTTGATTGAAGTTCCTAAATAATTCTGCACAATCTCGACATGCAACCGCCACATCTTCAGCAAACAACGACTCGCATCTCTCAGGTGTGATTTCATCTCCGATCTGTAAGTTATTTTCCTCATCTGTCTCCCTTATCAAATGTCCGATTCCAACAGTTCTATGTCCCTCACTGCACAGATATATATTGAGTTTGCAGCCTTCATCAAATTCAATTTCTTGCCTCAATTTTTCAAGATCAATTGTCACGATGCTTTCCAAAACTTTTGTGCCAACTTCTGCCGTTCCATTGCATGGACAAATTCTTGCCAATGAACGTCTTTGCTTCTTTCTGCACGACACGGGCGACACTCATAAAAAGTTCGATGGGTGAAGTGCTCTTGACCTTCGATCCCACAAAACTGGCAAACATAATGCTTGCGAGTTTTACGCCTGCCCATCACTTGATTCCATTACCGTTTTTCTTAATCGCTTGACTGCCGAAGAAAATACTTACCAGGCCACCAACACTCAAAAAGAAAATTGAACTCATCTCTGCGATAAGCGTTGCGGCTCGTTCCATATCTAACAAGGCCGACAACATAATTAAAGCTGGATAGACCAACATGCTGATCAAGGCAAACCAGCACATTCTCAGTTGAGCATCTTGTTTGTTATCCTCATTCCGCAACAGCTCTAGTCTGATCATTCGTTCCGACTGCTCAAACTCAGCGTCACTTACTATGCCATCGCCATTCGTATCAAGCCCGTTAAATTGCGAATCCGTTTCTAATCTTTTGCTCATTTTTCTCGACTCACTGCTTTGGTTTTTTCAAAACTACGCATCGCTCCCAGGCCCAACATGCCCATCAAGATAGTCGTCAAAAGATTGGTATCAATTTCGGGAACTTCAAACCAGATGCCGAGAACGTTGGAAAAAATCGTGGCGTAGGCAAGGCCAAACACAGAGACCCAGCCGCATGCAGGCCGCCAACCTGCCACAAACAAACTTTTGTGAGCAGCTTCGACCTTGTTAATTTCAAGCTGCCCTCGCATTAGCTCTTGATGGTGTTTTTCTGCCAGCGTACTTAACTCAAAAGCCAATCGATTTTTTTGATCTTTATCCTCGATAAATTTATCGAGCAGCCCTGTCACAGGGCCAATCAAATTGTTCAAAAGCGACATCACCCAGCCTCCTTCAATTGTTCGCGGTAATACTCGATCTTCGTGATGAGATAGGTGCGGCTCCACTTCCACTTGTCAGTTGATTTTCGTTTTAACGCCTCTACTGCCTCGTCACCAATTTCATCACGCAGCCGACGCTCAAACTCAACGGGCCTGCCAGAAAGAAACTTGTTACAACGGGAGCATTGTGGGCGCACGTTGTCCTCCTCATATTTCGTCGGGCTGTAATTTCTCGGGATAAAATGCCCTGCTTGGCAATCACCAGTTCCCATACGAATTGGTTTGTCACAGGTATAACATTTTGGCGCGTGTAAAGTCTTTATGTATTTCGCAAACACATCCCACAACGTGTTTTGTAACTGCGGAATCGTTTTTTCCTCAAGTTTCCTCGATCCCTTACGGCCCCTCATGCACCCTCCACAAGCTATTAGCCTTACGTGCCAACGACGCTGCTCGTCTCTCCGAACGCTGCACAGTGTTCAAGCGTTTGACCTGGCATTTTTTGCAAAAAACCTTTCGCTTGTCCTTCGGTCTTGGATTTCTGCAACCAATCGTCTGACAGTTATTTTTTGGCGCAGTCAACTCAGGCACGCAACACATACCTTGCGTAATTCGCATTTTTATTGCGCTCGGTGTGAGTCACGATCATGTGACCACTGTTCCGAAGATCATGCACACGCGCAGCTAGTCTTGTGATTCCCACTTTGAACGCATCCATCGCTGTCACGCCTCGCTTGTTCTTTTTAAGCATTTGTAACACTTGAAGTTGTTGACTCATTTTCAGGCTCCTTTTTTTTATCGTAGTCTGCTAACCATTCCTCAACGGTTTGATCCGCAGGGTCTTTTTTCAGAATCAAATTCAAATCCGTCGCAGCCCAAGCCTCCACCTGACCTAGCAAATTGTTCATTGAGATAAAACCTTGCCTCCGATCTGCCGCTGAAAGCTCTGAGTCAGTCGCTTTATATTTGTGACTTCGCATTGCGATGATGTCTGGCTCCATACCGGGCACATTATCAATCATCAAACAATTCCCAAGTTTCCGCAGGATCAGTTCTTTCACTGTTTCCTCGCTGACCCCCACGTCATTGTCTTGTAAATGTTTCGCAATCACTCGACACCACTTATGCAGGCAATCGTTTTGCTCCAGTGACCGCTTCATGCCGCTATTTCCATGATAGCTTTCCCTATCATTTCTGGGATTTGCGGCACGACGGCATTACCGAGTTGTCTAAGTCTGTCCATCCTTCGGGGAACCCCATGAGCCACTCGACCCACGTCGGGTTCAGAGCGCCAGTGGCTTGTGACTGACCAACAACCTGCCCCAAATTGGGGCTGTGTCTGGTCCCCAACCCCTCTGACCTGCCATCCTTCCAATCCCGAGCTTTCGGGGTAGGCCACATTGTCGCTGCCATTGATAACGGTGTTCCTCCTTGCTGATATTTTTTTGTCCTGTTCGCAGCGTCTTGCGTTGGGGTCGGCATCAGATAACCGCTTTTCATTGATTGTTGGTTCGCTGTTTTGGTTGGTGTGTGCAACAATCCACACCCGATCTCGTCGGTGTGGGGCGTTGAGGGCGCAAGCTGGAATAACAAATGTTTGGACGGAGTAATTTTTACCTTCCAAGTCAGCCAACACTGTGTCGAGGCCCAAATTGATGATCCCAGCAACATTTTCACCAATAACCCAACCGGGCCTGATTTCTTGTATAAGCCTAAAAAATTCAGGCCAGAGGTAACGGTCATCTGCCTCGCCTTTTCGCTTCCCTGCAATGCTAAATCCTTGGCATGGAAAGCCCCCACAAATAAGTCCAATGTCTGTGATTCCTGTTTCATCTAACACCTCTTTTGAGAGCTCTTTCACATCCTCAAACTGCGGAACTGAGGGCCAGTGTTTTGTAAGCACCTGACGGCACTTCGCATCGTTTTCGCAAAATGCTACTGTCTTCATTCCTGCCCTTTCTAAGCCAAGACTAAATCCACCGATGCCAGAGAAAAGATCAAGCACTCTCATAGTTTTTTCTTGCCCACCAAGTCTTTCAAAGCGTCCATCGCAGACTTAGCAACTTCTGGATTCTTAGATGGCTCAATAAGCTCGAGCTTTACTGGTTGATGCTCAGGTCTAACAATCAGGCTTTGCTTGAACTCTCCGAGCGTGGGAGGGAAACTCGGAAACAAGTCAACCACCCGATCAACTCCTTGCTCAATAATTGCAATGTCAAAATGTCTCAAGTGTCTAGCCCACAATTTTTTTGCAAGATTGATCTGCGAGAGGCTCTGGCCTTTTTGCCAATTCGGATATATTGCCTGGAATGTCATAAACAGCATGTTTATCGTTTTGCCAAGATGTGTCGTTGAGTTCGTCTCGTTCATTCTGCAATCCTTTCAGTTCGTTTACAAAATAAGTTTCTTTTGGTTTGATTCCAATCCACTCGTTCCCGAGCAAAACCTCAAATACTTGTTTAGCAGAGAATCCCATGGCAATCACTTGATTGAGATATTTCAACTGAAGCCTTAAAGCATGTTTCGTATTTGTTTTGCGGATGCCCAACCATTCAGTGATTTGTTTTTGCGGAACGCCTAACTGTAAAACTTCCAATTCAAAAAATTGTCTGAATTGTTGGTCCTCTAAACACATCCCTTTTTTCTTTCTTGTATTTAATTTCTTAAACTTCTTGTTAGTCGTCGGTTGGATCGTCGGCTTTTTACTACTCTGGTCGTCGGGTTGCTCGTCGCTTTGATCGTCGGCTTCAATCATGTTGATGTCGTAAACGTGCGTATCTACTAGCTTTGCGATGGTTCCCTTGCTCGTCGGTTTGAACGTCGCCAAGCCCGTCGCCTCAAGGCGTTTTTTCGTCCTTCTGTACGCCGCTTCGCTCGTCGCCCCCATCGACTTCCAATCGCCAATGAGAGCCTCTCCAGTTTCACGGGAGGCACGAAAGGCTATCCAAGTCAGCAAGTGAAATGATTTGGGATCACTGGATAACAGTGACATTGATTGTTCTGATCGATTCAATTTCACAAATCCCGCAGCCATTTCATTCCTTTTTTTGTCACTTTAATTATTTAATAATGATTTTTACACCATAAATACGTATAGTGTCAATTTACATTTAATGATTCAGACAATGACAAATCAAATTTGGCAAGAATTGAAATCAATTGGGATTACAAAAATTGCTCGTGAGCTAGGAATCACAAGAGCAAATTTTTATCAGTGGCGCGATAAGAACCAAATCCCTGACAGCCGTTTGTTGCAGTTGGAAAAAATCACAGGCATCCCCCGACATGTCTTGAAACCTGAAATTTTCGAAAATTACTATCGTGATAAAAACGTATAGTTTTTGTTTACATTCCCTTCTGTATCATTATAATCACTTACATAATTTACAAAAAAAGGAAAAACCAAATGAAAATAGTACCAAAGTTTTACTCGCAAAACGAAGATACCGTAAACGCATTTCAACCATCTGACATTGAAAAACTCAAGCCTTTGTTGAGACAAGCTGAGAAATTGTGGTACGAAACGTGGGTAGCTCAAGGTTGTGAAGATCGCGGAACTTGTTGTGGGGGTAAAGGGATCGAGGTTTGGTTTTGCGGCAAACGTAAACGAACAGCAGAACCCACGAACATTATCAGATGCCCAACGGGACAAGGCAACCTTTCTGCTCAAGCAAGCGTTGAGCCAGCCCTGAATCTACTAAAAGAGAACGGGATTCCAGCACGTTACAACGATGGTTGGATGGATTGATGACAACAACCAGTCACCTGACTGATGAGATACGGGGATGGTTACCCCGTCGAAACGCCGCAAGGCGTCTCAGGAAACCATAAAAAAGGAAATTTACAATGAATGGCAAAATGTATGAACGATTTGGTTTGTTACAAGCTGAGAGTTCGAAAGAGGACAAAGAAATTTTAGACCTTATTGACGATTTGGGATGGGACTACGATCGCATGAGCTCGTCGGGTCAGGAAACCTACGACAAAATTTGTTTGAAACTTGGCATTTTTAAAGAGGATGAATAAATGACCAAGAAAGAACAAAACATGAAAATTTCCGATTGGGCGATACGCCTATCAAGGGTTGAGAAACCAATCTGGGATGTGTTTATGCGAGAACATCTCCCTTTCCATTTTAACCAATTAGAAACCGACACGCCCGAGACAATGTTCTCTAGCATCCTCGACCAATACTCCGATTTTCAGGAAGAAGTTTATGACATGGCTGCTCGTCATGATCCAAGCGTGGGCCAAAATTACTGGCGAGAGGTTGAATTAGTTGAGAAGGTTCGAGAAGAACAGACGAGTGCAACAGACGATGACGATCCTTTGCTCAACATGTTCAAAACGCTAAATCAAACTTTTTCCAAGAAGGAGTCAACCTCGTGAAAATTTGTCGTGATAGCAACGAGAGTTATTATTGTTACGGTGAAGTCATGGGGCGAAAATTGTTAAGTTATTCACCGATCAGGCGAGACGCAATCGAATTGTTTTGCGATCTCATTCAAAAATTAAAAAAGGAATGCAGTAATGAATACAAGCGAGTCAATTAAGGAAATAGCAACGGCATTATCGTCTGCACAGAGTAGCTTGCAGGATGCCACGAAGAACGCCAAGAACCCCCATTATAAGTCTGATTACGCTGATCTCAGTCAGGTGTTAGAGGCCATCAGACCAGCGTTAGCAGCACAAAATCTTTCCGTGGTGCAGTTACCCTTTTCACGAGAAAATCGCGTGGGAGTGATTACGAGGATAATGCACAGCAGTGGTGAATGGCTCGAGGAATCCATTGACCTTGAAGTTGAAGGTAAAAACCTTGCACAAGCGGCTGGATCACATATTACTTATCTCAGACGCTACAGCTTGGCGAGTCTGTTTGCAATTCATCAGAAAGATGACGACGCTGAAAGCGCACCTCAACGCTTAGTAAAAAAACCACTCGAAGTAACCCATCAAATTGACAATGTAGATTTAGGTTGGGAAAAAAAAGCGATAGAAGCGGGAATAGTGACGAAAGAAAAACTGGCTGAATATAAGTCAAAGCGATCCCCAAAAGCTGTTCGAGCTTGGTTAGCGCAAGAAATAGCTAAACAACAACAAGCGGAATTGGAGAACTCATGATTGAAAGAATAAGGATTGATGTGGTCCAAAACACCGCACCGTGGGAAAATTGGCGTGACGACTTTTATCTTCGCTTTGCCTCAGAAGCTAGTACAGTAATGAGTGTTAATCCTTACACTACCGCTGGCGACTTATGGCAGATCAAACAAGGTTTAAAAACGGTCACGAAAACACCAGCGATGGAGCATGGTAGCAACACAGAGCCAGTTGCGAGAGCCAAAGTTTCTAAGGATTTGAATGTAGAACTAGAACCCCAATGCTGGCAATACGGAGCATACGGGGCAAGTCTTGATGCAATCACGGCAGACGGCTCAATTAAAGTTGAAATTAAATGCCCGTTTTCTGAAAACAGTAGTATTTGGAAAAAAGCTCAAAAGGATAAAATTGAGCCTTACGTCTTTTGGCAACTAGTACATCAACAATATGTGCGTCCTACTACTAAGACTTATTTATTTGTCTACTACGACGATGCCAAATATAAGCTGATTGATGCAACAAACTTAATTACGCAAGATCACATTAAAGAACTCCTCGATGCTTGGGATGACTTCTACAAGAATCCCCCGTTGATTGAGCGTGACGATGAAGTTATCAAAACCCTTGTCATGCAACACAGAGATATTCTGGCTCAGGAAGCTCTCATTAAAACGAAGAAAGCTGAACTCGAGAAAGCGATTGCGGCAGAGTGCCAAACGGACACCATTGCTTTTGGCTCTAAGATCGTGACGCAGAGCCGCAAAGGAGCAATCGACTACAAAAGCATTAAGGAATTGGAACCGTTAAACCTAGAGGCTTATAGGAAGCCTGGGACCAGTTTTCAAGTGATCAAACATCCTCGGGAGGGATTGGCATGAGTGGAGTAAACAAGGTTATTTTAATCGGCAATCTTGGCAGCGATCCAGAGATGAGGGCGATGTCAAATGGCAATCACGTCACCAACTTGAGTCTTGCGACTAGCAGTAGTTGGCGCGACAAAATCAGCGGTGAACAAAAGGAGCGCACAGAATGGCACAAGGTTGTACTTTTCAACCAGCTTGCTGAGATTGCAAACGAGCATCTGAAGAAAGGTTCAAAGATTTTTGTTGAGGGTGAACTGCGGACCCAGGAGTGGGAACGAGAAGGTCAAAAACACCACACTACCCAAGTCTCTGCATATCAAATGCAGATGTTGGACAGCAAACAACGGGGGGCAGACGATTTTGACGACGAAATGCCCTTCTAGGAAGTAAAACGACCACGCTTGTCACGTCGTCTTTTGCCCTTGCGCTTTGGCTTGGGCTTAGACTTAGGCTTGGGCTTTGGTTCTGCCGTGGGTTTCGGAAAGAAAAAAGAAACAAGTTTTTTCCAGAAAGACATAAGAGTTACTCTTGAACAGAGGTTACGAGTGGTGTACCAGCACTAACAGTTGCACCTGCCAAATAAGGACGGATGACTTGATCATAGTCATCCCCAAGAGCGCGACGTATGGGAGAGCCTTGGAGGATGTTTCTGATCTGTTTATCGGTATACCCTTGTCCAAGAAGGATGTTGCCTATCTGATCAATCACTTCCGAAGAAGGCTTTCGCCTGGTCAGTACATTGATTACTTTTCCAATGACGTTGGTTGGATTCAAATCAGCCATCTCCCTAACAATCCCAGGATCAACCATTTCGTCGAGTTTCTCCTGAAACTTCTGTTGCATTGCTGTCGTAGAATTTCCTGATACCGCTTGTCTTGTAGCTGCGAATTCTTCCTCAATATCTACTCGTTTAAGAAAGTCGTCAGCTTTGTCACCTAGCACGATTTTTAATTTATCTTGATAGTCTGCTCTGTTACGGAATACCCTTGATTTATCAACAGCAGGAGATTGTTCGATTCTCCTTGCAACATCTCCAATTGCGCCAGCCTGAAACATTTCTTTTTCACCAGGCGACATTTCTCGCAAAAAATCTCTAATGTCTTCGGTTTGATATTTGTTGGATAAAAAATCATTCCCTAATTTATGAGCGTCCCTTAATGCACTTTCGTCTGAAAATATAGAATTAGCTTTCAAGTAATTAGGATTTTGCTCACCCATTGCTTGTAGCAGATTATTTTTTGTCTCTAGCAAGTTACGAGCAGCTTTTTTACCAGGGGCATCTGGGCTGAATTTACCTTCTATTCGATCATCCAACCCCTGCTTTGCTCCTTGCAAAACGTCATAACGCATTTGCGGAGTTAAGTTATCAAAGGGCGTGGCTTTCGCTGCTAATGCTTTTGCTTCCTCAAGATTGCCGCCCGTTTGTTGGAGGAAATCTTTTGCGGTTGGTTTTTTTAGTTTCGGCAGCCCTTTTGAATCCAGAATTTTGTTAGCTGCTCGAAGTACATTTATATTTGATAGCAATGGTTTCAAGCTAGGGGTAATTTCAATACCTTGCGCTTCCGCTGCATCATAAAAAGGTTTAGCTTCTCTGCTTCTACGCTCGACAATCTCTCGTTCTGCTTGTGCAAAAGTGCGATTGAGGCCTGCTGTTGAGTTTATTTGGGTCAAAAGTCTGTCGCGTTGTTGTCGGTTTCTTGCATCAACAACATCTAGCCCTTGATCTCTTGCTCTCCCCGGGCGATTCATAACAGACCTCGCTGTGCTTCGTAACGCTTCTGAGGTGTCGGCTAGTGTAGCCTCTGGACCAAGTTTACGCATGGTGTCAATTGCGCCCTCTGCCGTCACACCGCCTTCATCTGCCATCTGTCTAACGACACGCAAGGCATCCAATGTGGGTGATGACTCTGCCGCTTTCAACGCACGATCCGCACCACCGCTTACGAGCCTTCCTAAAACATTTGTAACAGGTGCTAATACAGGAGCCGCTACCGCACCAATGGCTGCGCCTTCAGCCCCTTTTTGCAATCGCTCACCTGCGTCTGCTGTACCTACGCCATATAGCCCCCCTTCAACCGCGCCTGTCCCAGCGAGGGCTGTACCGCGTAACAAACGAGGAGCGTTGCGAATCGCCTGTGATGCAAGAACTCTACCTGCCCCTGCTCCACCTGTAGCTAATCCTCCAAGTAACTCTGCGGTGATAGCTGCGCCAGGGTTTTCAGCTTCGAAGGCTTCGCGCAATTCCTTTTTCCTTTGTTGCTCCTCCGAAAAAATGTCGTCAAAGGTGCGTTCAGAACCTAAACTGCGAACTAACGCTTCTACGCCACTCGTAATTTCATCACCAAAACCAAAGGTCAATCCCTGTCCCACTTTCGCAGCTAACTCTGCGCCATAATTATAATCTGGCGTTTGAGCAGCAAAAATTTCAGCAGCATCCTCTTGCGTAGGAGGAGTATCCCCCGTAACCGTTAATGTTTTACCAGTATCAGGATCAGTAATTTCATAAGTAGGCATTACTCATTCCCCTTGGTCTGCTTTTCTTTAACCATATAAGATTTGCCACGACCAGTCGTAACTTTCTGACCTTGCTGCTTATTCACATTGTGATAAATCGCATCAGGTCTTGTTGGAATTTCTACTCCTTGTTTTTCTAATCCCTTTATCAATTTATTTTTTATGGTTTCCAACTGTTGTATGTAGTTTCCCTCTGTCCCTTCCAAACTCAAGCGACCTGTTCCGATATTTAGCAATAGTTTTATATCGTTATCTGATAGTACGCCCTTCATTACTCCAAAATAATCTTTGCTAAGACGTGACTTAAGTTGATTATGTGCAAGCTCAAAATTAGCGGTAGTACCCATAAAGGTAGGAGAGAAGATACTACCTTCTATCGGCCCGACTGCACGATTTAATCCTTGGCCTACGCCTGTTGTGTCTAACATATCAAGAACAATGTCCAAGGTTTCTAAATTCCAATCTATTTTGTCCTGAGGTGTTTGTGTGTCACCCACTAACTGTTGTGCAATAAACTCATTACGTTCCTCTCCCTCCAAGCCTAAAAATGTTGCTGCTGCCTCTGCTTCTTTAATTTTATTGGTTTTTTCTTCGCCTTTTTGCAATGGATTCACAGCATCGCTTTGTTGACTTTGCCTAACATCGGTTGACGTTCCATCAGTAGTGACTTGCTTTGGTTGTGCTGTAACTGGCGTTTGTGTCATGTTTTGATTTGAGAGATCAGTGGAATCAAAAATCAGTCTTCGATTACTGTCAAACACTTTCAAAGTTTCATTGCCGTTTTGATCTTTTCCTGTTACTTTGAATCCTTGATCACCATTAGCGAGTGTTATCAATTCAGCTTTTGATTGATCCCTCGGAGGAACAACAAAACCTCGTTGCGTTAATTGTTCATCTAACGTCGGGCCTTGTCCTTGCTGACGCTGCATTACCCCATTGAGTCTATTGGTTTGTGATGTATTACCCTTCAATATACCGCCTAACAAATTTTGAGAACTGAAAGGCTCGTAAGTTGTCTTTCTGGTTACAGGATCATAAACCTGTATCGCACTAATCGTCCCTCCTCCCGAATGGGGAACTTGTACCAAAGTTCTTGTTGGTTGGTTCTTCGTAAAAAGTTCGCTCTGTTTGGAAAGCAATTCTGCGTCTTGTAATTGCTGTGCAGTTTGCTGTTTACGCAACTCCATCATGCCTGCATCTGTTTCAGGCAATGGGCGACCTAATACGTCAGTGCCGCGCCTTGCTCGTTGTAATAAATAACGGTCTACATAGCTTGCCATGATTTTTCCTACCTAAACAAATTGGTAAAACGATTGCCCAAAACTCGACCATAAACATTTTCTCTATTTATAGTATCTCGTATTGAATTATCAGCTAAAAAAGAATACGGACTATTAGCACTAGAGCTATATCCAGCACCCAAGTATCCTGTTTCTCCCCCCGTCAATCCCGTTGCGCCTCGATTCGCTATATCTATTAAATTAGCAAGATTGTCCATTGGTAGTTGATTCCGTCTGAAATCTTGATCTGCAACTGTCGCTGCTTGATTAAATGCTTGTTGTCCTAATTGCTGACCGCTTTCAAACCTAGCAGCGTCAGCTTCAAGCTGCATACGATCTTGTGCGTCTTGGGCAGCTTGGATGCCTGCTAACTGCTCTAGGTCTTGTCCGAATCGTTGCTCTTGCGTGCCGAAAAGCTGGTTATAAAATTGTTGGTCACGTCCCAATCGGGAGGTGTCTTGTGTCCTGCCGATATCTGCAAGGTTTCCTGCGTATTGAGCAGCGGTTCCAATTGCTTGATTCTGTAGCTCCTGGAGTGTGCCGCCCGTATTCAAACGACCTTGAGCCGCGGCACTAGCCTCTATTGCTCTGCGCCCCTCGTCTTGCAAGAAACGCAACCCAGGATCGTCAGGGTTAAATGGATTGATCTGATTGACTTCCGTAAACATCGCATCAGGAACCGCGCCTCTGCCGATCTCGCTGACCATCTGTGCAATATCAAATCGATTGGGCTGAACATCAACAAGCTCTCCGACACCGCGCTCATCCATCAAATCAATTCGTGGCTCAAAAGGTTCCATTGCTGCTGTTCGATAAGCGTCTAATGTAGCATCAAGAAAGCTAACATCGTCTGCGGTGTTAAATACCCCATCTGGTCCTGGGGCTGTGCCGCCTAAAGAATAAAATGGTGCGTATACGTCCTCTCGCGTGCCCATCAATTCGCGCAATAAGGCGAGTTCAGCATCACTCGCGTCTTTTAGTTGATCAGCTTCATATCTTCGTATTGCTTCTTCGATGAGGGCAGCACCGACGACATCAACGGGGTTTTCTATGATGTTTGTTACCGTTTCGAGAATGGTGTCTCCGATTGATTGATCGCCTGTCCTTGCATCAACCCGAGCATCACCACCAGCACCGCCTTGCCCTCCTCGAGCGTCAACTGTCGTGGTTTGATCCCCTCCTTGGACATTGGTGATTTGGTCACCTGTTTCGACATTTTGGGTTTGATCAACATTTTGGGTTTGATGTGTCGTGTCTCCCGTCGTTTGTGTGGTGTCTCCGAGAAAAATGTCTCCAAGTTTAATTAAATCAGTGGCATCAGCTTCACCTAATAAAATCTTAGAAATGATCTCAGCAATGTCACCACTTCGATCGAGTGGATTGTCTCCTGCAACTAAACCATCGAGTATGCTTCTCAAAAAATCATCTGCTTGTTGGCTCATGCCGTTACCTTGATTGTCAGTGGTATTGGTGTTTGTGTTTGTGTTTGTGTTGTTGTTGTCATCAGTGGTATTGGTGTTGTCCTCGACAACTTTCAAATCTTCCTGAAAATCATCGTAATTTTTATCAAACACCCCGAGCAGGATGTTGACCAAATCACTATCGAGCGAACCTACGTCAAAGTCTGCGCCAAAAATACTGCCAAGGATTCCAATGGTTGATAGTCCTGTATCAACTCCTGCACGTTCAGCATTTTCTAAATCTCGTTGTAGCGTCTCCCAAACTCCAAGATTGACTGCGGCTTCTTGTTCGCTTATCTCACCGTCTTGATTTAAGTCTTGTGGATCAAACGTGGTGGTTTCATCATCAGTGGTAGTATCGGTGCTTGTGGTATCTGTGGTCGTGTCATCTGTCGTGGTAGCTGTGGTCGTGGTATCTGTAGTCGTAGAGGTATCTGTAGCCGCATCATCACCTTGCTGGGCAAGTGCCTCAAGCCTTTTGCGCTCTGCTTCAGCCATTGCGTCGAGATACATACGATACAAAGCACGTTCATCAAATCCCATAAAAGTTGAAGGCTCGACAAACCGACCAAAATTGAGGTTCCCTCCTGCACCGAGTCTACCTAAAGCGTCAGTTAGATTTTGTAATGATCTCGCTCGTTGCGACATTTATATCACCAAGTATTCGTTTGCGGAGTCTAAGAAAACGACTCTCAAAGAGTCGTACTGACTACCAATTGATTTGCTTGTACTACCATCGATGGTTTCACTGCCCTGAGTGTCCACTGTGACCGCCCCACTGCCTGATCGCTTTACGATGACCTGTTGCCCATCCTTCGGACTTTGGTGCAGAGACACCACTACACTGCCGCTACTATCGACTTCTACGATCTCAAGTGCCGCGGCTCCCGTGGTCGTGTAGGCTGCTGTTTGCCGAGAGTAAAAAGGTTTTACCAGGTCAAAAATATCAATGACGACTTGACGTAAGGGTTCTGTCTCTGCCGGGACTCGGATCGCCAACGGATCGCGAATAATCTTTGTTGTCATTTAATTAAGTTACTCGCCACGATAAGAATCACCACAAACGGGTACAAACTATAGACAGCGGTTTCAACTCGCGTTAATCGATCAGAGGCTTCCTTAAATTTTTCCGCGAATGTCTCGTAGCGGATGCGACATTCTGCCTCGTGTTTTTCTAGTGCGTTGCTCAATCTAGTAACTCCTGACTCTCGGGAACCCAAACGGGCTTACAGAACGCGGTAATGTTCTGCTGTCCATATTCTCTTTTGCGTGAGCGAGGACTGGTTTTTTGGTGTTCGATTGCCTCGGCAAATTCATTGCAGCGATATACGTTAGCCCAATAGCTTGGAGGTTGCTCAACGTCCTCAATAATCACGATCAAAGCAAAGGCCAAAATCAACAGCGTTCTCGTCCGCAACGTAACATGTTGCGTCGTTTTATTTTAACTCGTTCAAGCTCTTGTTTCAGGTTTTCAAGTTTTGTTTTTTGCCAGATGTCGTGCATGTAATAACTGCCGACACTGACGATGGTAACGATCAAGACGAGGCCTACAGCAATGGTGATTCCTCGCACCTTGCGCTTGCGTTCTCTGCGACGAGCAGCCACAGTCCGCATATACATTTCACGATCTTTTTCGCTCTTGCGTTTGATCGCTTGGGCATCAGCCCAAATCTTCTGGCCCCCTGGTAACATGATAAAATGAGAGCGTAATTCTTCTTCTGCTTGACGGGCTTTCGCTCGACAGCTTGCAACCTTTAATGCCTCGCTAGATGTTAAAGGGCGTTTTGCAAGTTTCCT
>VTLG01009835.1_pt1 | contig 17897 bp, 6 predicted proteins | sample 4694571 | NCBI WGS metagenome assembly VTLG01 (sample SAMN12604809, study PRJNA352737) | marine metagenome | biome: ENVO:00000447; feature: ENVO:00000209|ENVO:00000569|ENVO:01000036; material: ENVO:00002151; isolation source: viral sequences binned using virsorter ... | reverse complement strand
CCATCTTCATCAACGTATGTAAGATCTGAATTATTAAATGTTAGAACATTACCAGCTTGATATGAATTATTTCCATTATTTGTAATATTAATTTCAGTAACAGAACCTCCTGTAACAACAATTGTTGCAATTGCACCACTACCATTACCACCATTAAGAGGAACATTACTGTAAGAATTATCTGTATATCCACCACCACCAGTAACTGTTCCACCCTCAATACCTTTGACTGTTACTGTACCTTGACCACCTGTACCTGTACCAGTTTGATTGTTTTGACCTTGAATATTAGTAAGAGAAAGATCTTGATATACTCCTGGAACGTATCCAGAACCTGCTTGAGTTACTGTTCCATTAAATGCTAAAACTGTAGCATCAATTCTAAGACCAACTCCTGTTCCTCCTGAAACAGGTAAATCTACATAAGTACCAACTGTATAACCAGAACCCCCTTGTCCAACTGAAACTGTATCTGGAACTGATGATGAAATATTAATATCAGTTAATGATCTAAATTCTCCAGGAGCAATTCTAACCACTGAAGCATTGTTAGAAACTAAATCAAAGAATCCATCTCCAAGATCAACTGCTTTTCTAATACCAGTATCTTGATCTCCATCAAATGTTAAAGAAAGACGATCACTACCAGAAACAAATGTTTCTAAGTTAACTCTTTGATTAAACTTAATTTCAGAACCAGTAAATGGTGTTAAATTAATATCACCTGATGTTGTTGAAATAGTGTTACCAAAGAAAGTAAATGCACCTACCTCAATGGACGTTGGAAGGATCGTGGTGGTGTCTGCACCAGCAGATACTAGTAATTGGTCAAAACTAGTTCCAGCACCTGCTCCAGCACCTCCTGACCCTGCGAAAGAAAGAGTTCCTTTCTCTTGGTCAACTAAGAAAAGATCTCCAACACGGAAATCACCACTTTGGTCGGTAGATGTGAAAAATACACGACCATTATTTTGCTCAATAACTTCATTTGATTGTACAACCAAACTTACGTCATTATTATCATCTTTACCTACACCAATGTATCCAAAATTATGACCGATAAGACGTAAACTTACACCTTGACCATCAGCAGAAACTCCCTTCTCACCATAAACGTTAGCAGAAGAAAGAGAACGTAACTCAGCACCAAAATTAGTGTAATCTGCAAGAGTTACAAAAGTTGCAGTTCCACCAGCAGTAGTTCTAACATCTTGTGCAACAATACTATCATCTTCAAATACACCAGCACCATTTGTACCCTCCATATGAAGAAGGAGAGCAGTAAATTCATCTGCTAAAAATTGAACTGTAGTTGGGGTAAATGTTGTATTATATCTTGAGGTACCTTTTGATACTCTTACTTCATCAATATATCCATTTAATCCAGAACTTCCATCAAATGCTGCACCAATAGTTAAACCTCTAGTTGGAAAGTCATTACCATCAGTATAACTAGAACCAACTTGAGAACCATCAACAAATAGTTTAGATACACCTGCAGTTCTTGATAAAGCAATATGATGCCAAGTAGTAGCACTAAGTGCGTTTGCTCCAGTAATTACTGCAGTTCCATTAACATAATATCTAATATCATCTCCATCAATATCAATAACAGGAGAAATTTCTGTAGGGGACTGTGATCTAAAATCAATAACTGTTTTAGATCCAGATGTATTGTTAAGATATATAAACGCTTCTAAAGTATATTCTCCAGTACTGAAGTTAAAATCAGAATCAGATGGTACTGTTAAACGATCATCTGTACCATCAAATAGTGCTGAAGAGGATCCAAGTTTTGATTGTGCAGTGCTTGTTACAGCATTATCGACTGCACTAACAGTTTTACCAGTAGTTTCATCTGTCGCAATAAAACGACCCTCACCTTGTCCATCCAAATAAATGTAAGTACCATCATTTTCGTTAATGGTTCCAAAACCACTAACTTTTTGAAAATTTACATTACCAGCACTTGCAAGTCCAGAAAAAACACCATCAATTATAAAACTATTAGTACTGGCAGATACAATCTTACGAAATTGTGTTAATCCTGTTTGACCACCAGAAATAGTATTAATATATACAAGATCTCCTGCTGATAATCCATGCTGAGAAGATGTCAGCGTCATTTCTAGATTATTTTCAGCACCACTAGTTGTGTATGCACCAGCAACTTGTGATGTGCCTGCTTCGATCAAACCGATTTGGTTTCCAGATCCAGCAGTAAAATTACCTGTATCTCCTAAAAGATTTAAACGTGCTCTTGCAGTTCCAGCAAGACCTGTTCCACCAGAAGGGTTTTCTCCAAAAATACCAATTTGTGCATAGTATGTAAATGAATTTAACCATTCACAACGAACACCATTTTTAAGATATAAAGCAATTGCATTTGGTACAACAAATGTACTTTCATTAAAAAGAAGAGATGCTGCTACTGTATTTGAGTTTGCAACAGAACCATCAAGTAAAGCACCTCTACCTGCATCTCCTTGATTATATCCTCTAGGGTCAGAAGTACTAGTTACAGAACCCTTTGTAATTACACTTACTCTTTGAATATAAGGTCTTCTTTCAGTAATAGAAAAATTTGATTTAAATCTAAAACCATAACCAGTGTCATTACTACTATTATAATAAAAATTTCTAATAGTTAAATCTTCAATATTAACATTTCCAGAAATTAAAAAACCATCTAAGTCATTAGTAGCAGTAGTTGGTTGAATAAAAACAGATTTAAGTCCACGTCCTTTAATTGTAACATCACTTGGAACAGTTAATGGAAAAGTTTCAGTATATGTTCCTGCCTCAACTACAATAGTGTCACCTGCTTGAGCATAATTATCCAATGCATATCTTATAGAAGCAAATGCTGTAGTTGGTGTTTTACCCCAAGAATTTGATCCTGTTGATGCACCATGTCTTGGATTTACAGAACCAAGTGTCGCCTTATCTGTACCATTTACTGAAACAAACCATGTGTTTCCAACACCATCGGTGATGGAACTTGATAACATAGACGGAACAATAGTTTCGTCATTTGGGTCTGCATTCAGAACTTCCCTGATAGTACCACTGTCATTAATGAACAGCGATCTATCATTAATATTAATAGCAACCTCTCTATCAGAGAGGTCACTAGTCAGTGGTACTGAATTCGGAGTTGTCGAACTCTTTATTTTGATTCTGCTTGCCATTTATAGCATTCTCTTTTTCTATAATAGTATTTAACCGATTGGATAAATCTTGAATTTTTGCTTCTAATACAACATTAGTAAGAGTCAAATCTGTAATCTTCTTTTGAAGAGTAGCGACTAATACATTAACATCAATTTCATTATTCATTGATCAATTTTAAGTGAATGTACCCCCATCAATTGTATCAGTCCAGACGGGGACTCCTCCAGCAGTAACTGTCAGAATCTGGAATGATGTAGCAACGTCAGGACCAACTCCTGGGTTTGCCATGTTTGCAGCAGCAGTTTCTAATAAATTGCCTGTGCCATTACCATATAAAATACCTTTTGAATTAAATTCAGACCTACCAGTACCACCGTAAGGTGTAGCAAGGTCTTCATCTAACTCAAGTGTACCCATAACAACAGTTCCTCTAGATGAAGAAACTGAAAGAATACGAACTTCTAAATCGTCAGCAGGTGAATTACCTCCGATATTAGCACCAGAAACAGTAAGTAAATCACCGTCTTGGTAATAAGTTCCACCATTAGCAACTGTTACTGAAGAAATTGCACCAGTACCATCTCTTACAACTGTAAGAGTTGCACCAGATCCGCTACCTCCAGTAGCACTTTGTGCTGTATAAGTTTGGTTTGCTTGTCCTCCTATGACAGTACCGCTATCTTCATCAAGATCATTCTTTTCAATAGCAATAGTACCAACAGCACCAACTACATGAGTAAAGATGTTATTAGTGTTAGTTGCATCCTCAATAAATGTGAATGCCCCAGTGCCATTTGAAGAACCAGTTCTGTCGTAACCAAAGAAACCTATCTTTGTAGTTGAACCATCAAGATATGTATATGCGATACCACGGTCCATTCCATCGTCAGAACCTTGAGTAATTGTGACTGCATCACCCTCAGCAAGTGCTCCAATAGTTCCACCACCAGCAATACTAATTAATGTAGTAACAAATACTTGAGCAGCAGCAACACTTGGATCAATGTCCACAGTTTGTGGAGTTCCAGTATTGCCATCTGCTAATTGTAAATTTTCATAAAAAGAACTTTCTCTTAATGATTTACTACTTAATTGAACAGCAACTGTTGATCCAGTTTGTGAAATAAAAGTACCAATCTGTTCATACACTGAACCATCTTTAGTATAGATAGCAGCACCAACTGATGGACTAGAAGAAAATCCAGAAGAAGTGCTAAATGTTACTGAAATACCAGAAATTGTTCTTCCAGTACCAATATTTGTTCCACTAATTGCAGACCCAACAATAATTCCTGAAGGATTATCAATTGAAAGTGAAGTTGATCCAGTAACGGCACTTGACTTAATTACCTTTTCACTTATATCATCACCAAGATTAAATACAGGATCATTAACTGTCATCTGGGTAGAGTTTACAGTTGTGGTTGTACCAGCAACTTGTAAATTACCACGAACAACTAAATCACCAGCAGCGTCACCATTTCTAGGATCTGGATCTAAAATAAGTTGATTACCAGCATTTGTAGAAATTGTATTTCCATCTAGACGAATATTATCTAGATTAAATTGACCAGTTTGGTTAATAGTACCAGAAACAGTTTGAGTACCATTAAAAGTTACATTTGCTTGGAATGTAGTTTCTGAGTTAACAGTTAATGTATCGGTATTAGCAGTACCTATAATTGCATTATCATCAACTCTAAGTTCATCTAACCATGCAACACCACCAACTCCAAGACCTCCATCAATAACTACAGCACCAGTTGATACACTATTTGATACTGTTGTATCTGCAATATAAATTTGAACTCCATTATCATATTGCCAATCAGAACCTTCAACTCTTACTTTATTAGCAGTTGTAGCATCATAACGTATACTTCCCTCTCCTCCTGTACCAAACTGAATTTTAAGATCATCTTGAAGTCGTAATTCGGGTGTATTAACACCAACACGATCTAATCTTAAAACGTTAGTTACTTCATCAAATCTAAATTCTATATCTCCAGTAGTTCCGAACTCAAGTTCTTGACTGTCTTCTACAACAAGTTTACCAGTACCGTTTGCTCTAAAAATAAGATCAGTATCTGTTGTATCAGTTTCAATGACGTTTGCATCAATATTAACGTCATCTACTCTAAAACGATCTACCTTTGAATTATTATCTGTAATAACTGCAGAATCTGATGTCAATGTACCATGTACATGATCAAGCATATCGGTAAAATACTTACCACCAATTACTTGTACTGTGGTATTATTATCACCAACAAAAACTCTATCTCCTTTGTCTGCTTGTGTACCTGCACCAACAGTAATAGCGAGTTCACCAAATTCTAACGAAGAAGGTACTGTGGTACCTGTACTTCTTTTTACTAGGATGGTTGATGCCATCAGAACGATCCTCCGTTAACTGTTACGTGATTTAACACATTTGTTGTTTGAAATTTTTCTGTAGTTGCGTTGTAAACCATAACAAATCCTTCACCCAATCCTACAGTGTTGGTATCAACATCTGCAAGATTTTGTAAGGTGGCAGCACCACCCACAGCAACTCTAGAAACTGATGGGAAACTTTGGTCTCCAAATCTTACTCTTGCCATTTAAATAGTTACTCCTTCTACTATAGTTAGAACACCTTCTAAAACACGAGATTTTATTCCTGTGTTAGAAGTCAATACTACATCATAAACATATTTACCAGGATGCATTCCTCCAGTAACTGCATTGGTAAGTGAAATTTTCACCGCCCCCATAGATGGAGGAGATGTAATATCAACTACCATTGTTGTTGACGTTGAACTATCGTAGTGTTTCTTAATTAAAGATGCACCACTATATCCAGTTAAATCAAAGTTTGATCCATTGTCTTTTGTCACAAAAAATGTGGACTCAAAATCAGCACCTTGATATACAATTAAATTGGTTACCGCAGATAACATTTACTGTTTTACTACTTCATGTTGTATTTATACCACTTGTTAGTTTTAACAACATGTCTTTAATTTCGCCAACATCTTTTCTTAATTCTTCAACTTGTTCAACAGTTCTATTTAATTTTTCTTCGTCTGAACGTAATTTATTCCTAGTCGCTACATACTTTTCGTATTGACTTTGGTTTGTGTTAATTATTGCACCAGTTTTAGGGTCTCTAGAAAAACTACTATGCCCCTCAACAGGTATCAAGCGAGTGCTATGCATCGTAAATCTTTAATAAGTGGAACGTCACATGCATTATTAGATCTCAATCTAATTTTAATTGCATATTGTGTAAAAGTATCATCTCCTGTCAAATCAGTTTGAAATTCGTAATCAGAAAAGTCAACTTGAGATTTGGCATCAGTGTAACTATCTGGTTTAGTAATTTCATCCCATTGAATTTCATCAGGATTTTCTTCATCACCTGCAAGTAATTTAACATAAACATCAAAGTCAGTATTTGAATTATTATAAGCAGAAAGAATAATTTTTAACGAAGTACACTCTTGATTAAGAGTGACTGTTTTAGTGATATAATTTGCACCATTAAAATCTTCTAATGCCTCATCTCCAATATTAGTATAACTACTTGATAAATCATCTACAAAGAATGCTTTTCTTGTAGAACCATTAAAGTCAGTAATTCTATTATTTGTCGCTACTAAACTAATTCTATCTGTATCAATAATAGGACTTAAATTATCAACAGTACTGGATAATTTAACTCTAAAATCAAATGAATTTGCATTAGACATCTGTCTTTGCTCATTAATTAATGAAGCAATAACTTTTGGTCTATTAAGGTAATTATTACTATTAATAAGAATATTTTTATATGAAGAATCTTTTTTATATGATTCTCTGTACCAATTTCCTACATCAGGTGTTGGTAGTGAATACTTACCATTTCCAATAGAAGTTCCTGATGTTCCTTTGAAAGAACTTTCAACAGTTGTTCCTGGAAGTTCTTTAAATGCCAGTGTAGGCATAAAGGATGTGTATTGTAAATTACTACTTGCAGTAACTTCATCACCACCAAAAGTCACATTAGAATCATCAAGATTTCTTCTATATGAATTAAAATCAATTTGATAACTATCAAGAGTAATAAATTTTAAATTTTGATGTACTTTATTAATTAATGTAAGAGGAATACCGTTTTTAACATATAGTTCTGCTTCCCATTCATCAGCAGATTTAAATCCACCTGAGGGTGGGTTTTCACCAGAAATATTAGCAATTAATTCAATACTAAATTCGTTATTTGTTACAGTTCCAACTGCAGTAGGATCATAACTATAAACAATTCCATTAACAATAATATATCCTGGATTTACAGAACTTGGAGTTGCACCAAGAATACCGTTTCTAGTAGGACTAGATCCAGAATTAAAAATCATTTCAGCAGATCCTGAAGAACCACTTGCATAGAATTTATTTCTAACTGCATCAGTTCCAGAAGTATCTTGTAATTTAATTGGATTTCCTGATCCTGTTAATCCAGTCCAATCTGCAGAAAGTTTTGCTGAGATACCACTAGAAACACCTTTAATTTCTACAAAAGAAGAATCATCATGAAGACCATGATTTTTATGATTAACTTTTAAATATCCACGTGCAGCTCCACTTTCATTAACAGTTAATTCAATAGGATCTTGTCTTAATTCTTTGAAGAAAAGATTTCCAGTATTATCGTTAATAAAATTAATAGTTGGTGTTTCATTTGTTTTGAATTTACATCTGAATATTTTAAATTTCATATCTTGATATTCAGCAGTAGTCCAAGTAGATGCGTTTTGAGATTTAAATAAAACACCTGCATAAGGTTGTTTAGAAATTCTTTCTCCATTTAAATCATCTTTACCCATTTCTGATAACCAAACGTTATACTCAACAGAAGATGTTAGAAGTACAAAACAATATTCTTTTCTTTCTGCCAAATAAACAGGTGTTTCAAAAGTAAATGTTGTATTTACAGTAGCATCATCAGAAACTAAAACATCAGAAGGATCTTTATTTTCAGTAGCAAGAACAACGGATGATGGATAACCATTTACCATTTCACGAATTTGCATTGTCACTGGGAGATTATTATCTTTAGTTCTAAAATAAACATCTATCTTAGAAATAAAGCATCCACCCTGTGGTTCAACTAAGAATGATTGTGCTAATGGGTCATACCAACCACCTGTCCTAGTGGTAGTTCTACTTGAAGTAATAATTCTATTATCAGATACTACATTGTCTCTGTTAACATCAGCGTTTCTAACAAGAAGAGTATCTTGTTGTTTAGTAAGAATAGTTCCTCTTGCACTATAAGTATTCTCTGCAGAACTATCTACAACACCAGGTATTTGAGAATTAGTTGGACTATCTGTTAATCTAACAACAGAATCACCAGTTTTCCATCTAGGATTACCATCTACTGAAGGATCTGGAATAAAGATACTAACACGAATGTTACCTTTTTCATCAGCAATAAGATGCTTTTTAGTAACTTTTGCTGTTGCACCTGAGGTACGACCAATAATAATATCACCCTCAACAAGGTATCCTCCAAATGTACTACCTCCTAATTTGTTTGTAGTACTAAGATTAAGGTTTAAAAATGTAGAAGAATTATTATATGCAGTAATATTAATGGGATTTCCTGTATATGGATCTATTTCATATGGTTTGTTTAATCTAGCAATACCTCCTCTAGGATTCCCTAATCTACATTTAAATTTTCTACCTTGTCTAGCACCAGAAAGTGTGATATCTTCTCCTGCTTGGAATGGAGTATTACCACGCATTTCAATTTCAATAATCTTAGGAGTTGCATAAGTGCTAACACTTCTACCTTCTAAGAATGGATAAACCCTTACGTTTGGTTTTAATCTATAACCAGTAAGTAAGAAATTTCTAGATCTTTTCCATCTTGCATACTTAGTTTCTACAACTCTATCACCAAGAACTTTTCTATCAACTCTTGGAGTAACTTGTGGTCTAACTCCAGTTCTAGTTTGTGAACTTGTAGTAGTTGTAGTAGTTCTTGTAACTTTCCTAATGTATGGATGCTTATCTCTACGTTGTTTTTTAGTTGAACTAACAGAACTGCTACTAGACCATTGTGTTTCCCATGCATTCCACTCTGTTGGTGCAAACCCAGTGTTTGGATCAGCACCCATTTCTGCTATTGTTGCTGTATAATCACCTTCTACAGGAGTAAGTGTTTCTGGTAATCTTTTTTCATCAATCCAATCATCAGATGCTGGGAAGATATTCATCAATCCAACCCAAGATACTACAGCAAATGGGTTTACGTTTTCAGAAACTGCAGCATAAGGTTGTTCAACCAATAATTGATCGGTATAATCAAGCATTAAGAGGTCACCCTTAATGTAATTTGTAGGTTCTTCTTTATAAACTAAAGATACATTAGTTGTATAGTGTTGTGGTCTAAGTTCTCCAAAAGAAAAATCAATTGAACATTTATAGTTTGGATGGAATGGTTGACCAATAGCATGAGAGGTAAAATTATCTACAAGGAATCCATTCTTTAAACGATTATTACCACTTCCATCAGGAATAAACAAATTAGCAGTATCAGTTTCAAGTAAACTTAATTGTGTATAATATTCTACATTTTCAATTCTATCTTCTAATTGACCAATATCTTTCATAGTATATCGTCTATTAGTAGACCTTTCAAAAGTAACATCTTCAAGATCTCTAACATATGCTGGCATAGTAATCTGCCCAACCTTCATAGCATTTGCTAATGATTCTTCAGGTTCTCGTGGTGTTAGTGCTGGATTTCCTTTTTTGTTAATAAAATTACCATTCTTATCTAAATAAAGGTCATCAATTCTAGGTAAGTAATACTCAATATCACCATCAGTAGTTCCTGTTGGAATAATTTCTGCACCGAAACTATATTTTCTATTTTCAAAATCTGCTAGAGTTGTAGATGAAGCAATTTGTGTTAAATTAATAGTGTATGGTGTGGTATAATCACCATCTCCAGAAAGAATATTACCTTGATTAGTTCTCCAATCAATTAAATTACTAAGATAAATTCTTTCTCCTTTGTAATTAAAATAAGGAATTTCTTTGTATTCTGCATCATAATATGAATTAACTGTATAAAATTTACCAGGAACTTCATCTTTAAACCAATCTAATACAATCCAAAGTTTTCCAGATACAGCACTCGCAGAAGATTTTTTCCTTAAAGAAGACCAATCAAATGATTGAGGTCTTTGACCATCATTTAATTTGTATCTTTTTTTAATATCAATGACACCATTATTGTCTACAACACTAACAGTTCTAGTAATTCCTGTTTCTTTTGATTTAATATCTTCATTAACTACAAATCTAATTTTACCAATGTATGTGTAGTAAACTGTAGTTCCAGATTGACTAATAATACGTGCTTTTGCACCACTACTTAGACCTTCAATAATCTCTCCAACTGAAAATGTACCACTACCACCTTCTAAAGTAAGTTTAGGAATTGCTTCTTCTTTAGTATCACTATTATAAATTGCATGAATTTTACATGCACGTGTTAAACCTAAACGAAGAATCTCATCATTAATATCATACTTATTAGTACTAGCATCAGTTTCTAATTGAAGAATTCTCATCTTCTGTAAAGAAGATAGTGTGATGTTAGGATTACTAATTTTTTGTGGACCAAATAAAGTAAATGCTGCATTAGTTGAAGCATTTCTACCAGTAATAGTAGCAGTTAAAGTACCACCAGTAACACCATTACTACCACCACTTAAAGTAAGTGATAAATCTTGTGCATCTTCACCATCAACTCTAATTGTATAATCACTAGCAGTTGTTGAGTAATATTCTCCACTAATAGTAATAACATTACCTGCAGTAGTTCCTGTATGATGAGTTAGTACATTTTGTGCTTTTAAATCAGTAATTGTTTTAATATCATTTTCACCAAACACTTCAAAAAAGAATGGTTTAAATGATCCTGTAAACTTACCAGAACCACTGACTAATGTATAATCTACAGCATTAAAAGTTAAACGATCAATATCTCTTACTTTTTTAGTAGGATCTGTAATTACAATATTTGATAATCTAACAAAATTTTGTGTAGCACTTTGTGTGTAATCAACTAAACTTGCAAATCCAATTGTGGTGCCTACACCTTCTTTTAACCCTACTAATCTATTAGTATCAGAAAGTACACTTGAAAGATTACTTTGAGGTATTTTTTGATCTGCTGCAAGATTAAATCTTAAACCTCTACCATCTGTTGAAATAGTTCTATTATTTTGATCTTCAGTAGTTCTTGGTTTTTCAATATCTACATACGTATTTGCAATAGTTTCAATTTCATAACCACGTACGTATGACTTACCTGGAGAAACTACAATTTCAAATAAATCATCAGATGGAGTAGCACCTGCAGATGTTTCTTCTCCAAATTCAAATACTCCGTTATTATTACCATCGTCCAAACACTCTTGGGTAGAAAATTCATATGGAGTTACCTCGTAATCTCCTGATTCATCAAAAGTTCTTCTAGCAAGAGTATCTTCTAATGTAGCAGCAATTGTTGCTTTATCACTGCTTACAATTTCTTGACACTTACCTTCATCAAGTTTAAGTAACTCAATAAAATCAATAATGGTAGTGTCATCTAATGCTTTTTTAACTAATACTGCTCTAAATTTTAATCTATGTGCTCCAGGAGCAGAATAGTTAGAATAACCCTGTGAGGGATCATTTAAGGTAGAATCATCTTCTGGAGTAACAATTTCTTCTAAAACTTGTAAACCAACTCTATAAGATGGAACTACACCAAACTGATCAAGAACGATTTCTTGTTCTGGTACAGTTACAAAATTACCTTTAATAAAATAAATTCCAGCAGTGATTTTTGCAGCAGACCCAGTTGCAGTTGCTTGAGAAGTAATACACTTTGCAAAATCAGTGTTTTCCTGAATAACAGTCGTTCCTAATGAAAATGATTCTTCACTTAAAACAATTTCATCATCTTCAAAAGTAACGTATTGAGTGTTTGTTACCTCATTATTACCACCTGCATTGATATATTTGATGTAGAGAGTTGTTTTACCTTTTTCAGATTGATCAGAAGTAAGTGCATTAACAACTTTCGCCTTTACACCAGAAGTGTTACCTCTGATAATTTTACCAACAATAACAGGAGTTCCGTCTGTATTTGTGTTAGTAACTAAAGCATCAGATTGAATACCAAAATATTCATCTTCAATTAATATAGCATCATATTTCAAGTCATACCCAACCTGACCAGGGATGACCATTGCACCATCCTTGTAAATACTAGAACCAAATTTTTCAATTTGATCTTGAAGAATAGATTGTAACGACGTTAATTCTCTCGCCTGAAGAGGAAACCCAGGTCGGAATAGTACTTTATGGAAATTATCGTCAGGACTGAAATCCTCAAAATATGGAGGAGTATTCAGATTAGTGGACTGGGGCATTTTAGAACTCTAAAATAATTTTGAAATCTTCTGTCTGATCTTGTGCTCTGGAAATTTTATTCCTATTATCTATGTAGATGATATCACCAGATCCTCTCAGTAATTGAGGAGAGGACACTGCATCAGCAGTATCTTGAATTGCTCCACTTGAACTGCCACCAACTGTAATATCATCATTTCTTTCAAACGGGGTTCTTATACCTCTATCATTTAATCCATAATTTAAAATGTTTTCTTGATGAAAATAAATTTTCCTTACAAGTCCATCATCTTCATAGTGAACAACCGTTCCAGTTGCATATGGAGCATCTCCACTAGCAACTTTAAGTTGTTGGTCTTCTAAAGATGTAGGATCACTTGAATTTGTAAGGGCAGCATCTAATGTTAAAACATGAGTTCCAATTGCTGTACTGGTAGGACTTCCAGTAAAAGTTGGATTTAAAATTAAACCAACAACAGTAAAATCATTTTTAAGTACAAAATCATCAGGTTCTAATCTGGCATGAACTACAACTTTATTTGCACCAAGTTCTTTTGCAAAATCTACTGCAATACCTTCTTTAGGTGAAATAATAGGAGTTAAAGATGCTGATGAACCATTTCCAGCAACTTCAGTTCCTTGAGCATTTACAATTTGAGAAGTATCAATTTGTCCATAAGTATATCCAGATCCTGGATTAATAACTCTCAATCCAGTAATTCCACCACCAGAGTTTACTGTGGTAACTCTTACTTGAGCATTTTCCCCATCACCAATAATTTTAAAGATATCTCCAGTGCTATATCCACTTCCTGCTGTTTTAACATCTACTTTGTAAATAGCACCACCATAATTACTGCTGGCACTAATTCTATTAGAAACTTCAGAAATTTCTGGAACGGGAATATAATCATCACTTTTAAATTTCTCAAAATCACTTGCATTAACAGTAAACATATACTTCCATGTGTATCCATCACTAAGAAGGAATGGAGATTGTGAAGTTGATGATGGTTCTACAGTTGATGCAGAGTTATTAGAATTGTCTAGACATTTATAAACTTTATACTCAGATGTTACTACATAATGATCAGTTTCATAGAGTTTTGCCTCATTAGAATTACCTAATTGGTAGATAATAGTATTTCCATTATTTTGAGTATTATCAATTACAGAACCATAGTCATGTCTGTAGTAATCATATACTAATCCACTAGTCCATTTATTATTTTTAATTACTTGTCTTACTTCAGAAGGAGGAACTTTTTTTAAACCAATGATATAATCATAGATTTCAAAAGCAATTTCTTGGTTGTCTACAGGATTTGTTGGAACATTAACTACATTACCTTGATAATCTTTCCACTCTCTAGGTCTTGCAAAAAATAACCATAGACCACTCTTAGAATTATCAGTTTCATCCAATAGGATACGTTCCTTAAACCTTTCGGCAAGTATAACTCTAAATTTGTCAGTAAGTATCGCTGCCATCTCTTGAACGCTTTCTTTTTATTTATAGGGGTTAGAAATCATATATGAAATCATCATTATATGACAATGATTGATAATCAATCATTAAGTCATCATCCTCTACTTGATGAGTAATACTCTTCACATTAGTTATAGCACCTGTAGCATTATTTGCTGCATATGTAGTAATTGGATTAGATGGATCGTCAAGTTTTACATATAAGTATCTAGACGTACTAGATGACCCATCAACAGTTTCACCAGGAGTATAACCAATAATAGTTGCTTTTTTAGTACCACCATCATAATAAATTGTTGAATCAATAAAACTAATCTTTAATTTTACTCCAATAAAACCATCAACAAGTACAATTTGACCATCAATATAATTAGATCCTCTATTTATAATTTCTACTGAAGTTACAACACCAGCAGACACTGTAATGTTAGCAACAGCATTTTCACCTGGATCTCCAACTTCCTCAACTAATAAATTTACATTGGATGTAGTTCCGTTAGGAAAACCACTTCCTTGATCAAAAATAGTAAGAGAACCAATTTCACCAGTATTAGAAGTAGTTAACGTTGAAAACGTTTCACTAGATGCTGTTGATGCCAATTTAACAATTTGATCAAATTTCAAATCAAATCCAACAGTTAAATTAGTGATAGTATCAACATCTTTACCATTAAGTAAGTGAGTACCAGAGGTTGTTCCTGTAATATCAACAAAATTTGAGTTTGCTAGATTATATTTAGTTGTTGCCAGTTTAATTTTATGTCTATCAACTACATGAACATAATATGTAGTTCCATTAGTCAATCCAGGCATATCTGTGTTTGATTGATTCTGATATGTAATAGTAGCACCTTGTGTTAAAGCATGACTATCATAAACACCAGTAGTTGCCGTCAATTGTATTTCATTACTAGAAGTATTGACATCTGCTGCTACAAATTCATAATTTGTACTTGAACCTGAACTTCTAGGTGCAAAATCAGAATAAACACAATTTAATTTACGAATTGGGAATTTGCTGTTTTCTGCGAGAGTTATTGATAAAAATGCATTAATATCAGTAGTTGTAGGTAAATCAGAGGAAATATTTGAAATATTTAATTCAGTGATTGGAGAAGTTAATAATGTTGACTGTGTAATAGGGTATGGTGATGTAACAAATCTTTTAATTTTTGCCTTTAGTGTTCTCCTAGCACGTAAAGTTTCCCTAACATCAGCACTTTGAAGTAAATCTGTAAACCAGTATCCTTGCTCTCCATCAATAAGTAAAGGTTCAGATGCATCAGGAGTATTATTTAGTTGACCAAATGAAGATCCTACTGAAAGTTTACTAGCACTAACAACTAAATTTACCTCTCTAGGTCTTCTTTCATTTGATTGGATAATAATATCTTCTCTTTCTACTGGAGGATCCACATCAATTAAATCAAAATCATCATTAGATCCAGTATAAATGTATCCTTCAAACGTAGCACCATTTTTAGGGGGAGAAGTAAATTCAACAACACTACCAAATAGTTTATATGAAACTAACGAAGATGGATATGCTGCTTCTCTACCTGCTTCCTCTGTAGATGGAATTTGTAAAGATCCATCAACAAACAAAATTAAATTTGCAGATATGTTTGCTTCAGGTCTTGATTTAGCAATTAAAGAGAAAATTTCATCATTAGTTGGATCAATTAAGTTAAACGCCCTGTCACTGGCGTTAAACAGCGGTGAAATGTCTTTTATTGCTCTTACTTCCCCTAAGTAGAAAACGTTGAATGGAGCACCTTCTGGGGGTGCCTCATCAAACACTAGCACAGAATACTGATTAGGTGCTGATCCAATAGAATTAATTTCATAAGATTCATTTCCACCTTTCTTCTGTAAAATACCATTGACAATAACAAAAATATCTTTATCAGTTCCTATATCAATATTAACCCCATTTTCTTGAAGTGGGAAAGTTCTTTTATTACCATCAAACCCTCTAACAAAAGATCCAACTGTTATTGTATATGGAGTAATTTTTTCTACTATTACTCCATCACCATGCAATACAGCATTTGTACTTAATTGAGCACGATCAACAGTCAGAGTGTTTGTTGAAATATTAGTAATTTTAACAATCTCAACTTCATTAATTACTAAGTAATCATTTTGAGAAAAATTACTTGCATCATCTACTGTAATTTCAGTATCAGTTATAAGTGCTCCAAAAGGTTCGTTAGTTAATGTAGAAACACCAGTTCTTAATGAAGATACAATTCCAGATTCTAAAGTATCACCTGCAGTAAATGCATCATCTCTATTAGCATTAGTTGTATCAATATCAATAACTATAAATTCACGATGAAGAAATCTAATAGTTCCAGCACTAGCAATGTTTAAAGTTAAAGTAGAAGAACCAATATTTGTTAAAGTTACTACATTTGTTGCAGTATCAATAGCACTAATCTCTAACTCATCATTATCAGTGGATGTTAGACCAAGAGCAGCATTGAATAAAACTCTATCACCAACAAATATTCTAAGAGATGAAGATAAGGTAATATCAACAGTTCCTCCAGCAGCAACTGAAGTATTAGGTGATAATCCTGTAGAAACACTTTTAATAGTTGTTTTTTCTGTTTTATTTTTAATAACTGCTGCTGATGTTGATGTATTAATGTAGTCACCAGTAATAAAATTATCAAATCCTTCTTTTACATGAATTCTACTGGTACTTACATCATCAAATTGATAATTAGGAGTAGTTGTATTACCTTGTGGATCTTCTCTTGTATATAATAATCCAATAAATTGTCTACCAATCTCACTTCTATCAGAAGCAGCATTTGGAATAATAAATCTGCTTGGTGGTTCAAAGAAACGAATCTTTCTAATACCACTACTTCTAGTATCATAAACAACATGTGGAGTTTGTACAATACCTGCAATATCAATAACATACTGTTCTGGTAAAATCACAAATCCTGTTGGAATTTCTAATTGACCATCTTCAATTTTATACACATAGTTTGTAGCAGAAATACCATGAGTAGATTCATTTAATGAAACACCATTTGAGTCAATTAAAACTATTAATGTATCATAGTTAAAGGAATAGTCAAATACAAGATCTTTACTTCCATCAAGTTCATAATCTTCAGGAGAAATCAAAATACCATCTACAAATACAAAATAATCATGTTTTGATGCAGGAGTTGTTGGTTTATTAGAAAGCACAACTGCAGATCCTGCAGTAACACTACCTGGAGTAAATGAACCACCACTTCCAGTGTATAATTCATTTTTAAGAAATGCATCACATCTTCTTACAGAAATTTGTGTACCTACTGGTAAATTAACTGGTGTATTACTTACATCATCATCAGTAAATGTAATTGTAGGAGATCCACCTCCAGCAGAAATAGCAAAGTTATCGTTTCTTTGAATTACACCATCAACAACCACAAAATATTCATCTTTATCAATTGAAGTAAATGTGTTTGCTGCCCAAGGAGTACCATCTGTTTGATTAAGAGAAAATGTACTAGTTGCAGCAACTGTAGTTTGATTCATAGTCAAAATTCCATTTGCTTCATTAAATTGACGGTAAGACAGTGTTTCTCCATCTGGCATAGGATCACCAGAGTTTCTTTGTGGCGTAAATGCTATAACTTTGTCTGCATCAATAACTTCCCATGATGTTCCGTATGTTTGAATAATATTATCTAAAAGAACGACCATTTGGTCAACTTCGTACTCAGTAATAAAGTTAGGAGCACCATTTAAAGTAGGTGTTATAGGATCAATAACT
>VTLG01008075.1_pt1 | contig 17898 bp, 17 predicted proteins | sample 4694571 | NCBI WGS metagenome assembly VTLG01 (sample SAMN12604809, study PRJNA352737) | marine metagenome | biome: ENVO:00000447; feature: ENVO:00000209|ENVO:00000569|ENVO:01000036; material: ENVO:00002151; isolation source: viral sequences binned using virsorter ... | reverse complement strand
GATTTCTTCAGCATCTATTCTTCCTGTAACCGTTAAATCGTTTTGTAGTGTAACATTACCAGCGAAGTTTGATGTTCCGTCAACGTCTACATTTCCAGTTATTGATAAGTTACCACTAGAACTAACATTACCACTACCAGTAATATTAGCAAATTTTACATCATCAGTTGTACCCACTCGTTGGTTTCCAAATGAACCACTAACAGTTGCAGCACTTAACGTTCTAATTACACCAGCATTAGCACCAAGTGAACCACTAATTGAAGCGGCATCTCTTGAACCACTAATTGAAGCCGCATCTCTTGAACCACTAATTGAAGCGGCTATTTGAGCAGAACTTGATAGTGCTCCATCAAATGTTCCAGTAAATGAATCAGCAATAATAGTTCCACCATCGATATCAACTGAAGTAAATTTACCAATTGATGCACTAACACTTGAACCAGTAATATTACCACCAACGTTTAAATTACCACTAGCACTTACATTTCCAATAACGTCTAAAGCTTCACTCGGAGTGGTTGTATTCACACCTAATCTGTTATTTGCTGCATCTGTCGCTAAAAGTTCTGAATTATCTTCTGCCATTACGTGAAAATCAACATTTTCATTTGTATTATTTATAATAATCTTACCAGTACTAGCTTCATATTTTATCGCTGATTTTCCACCAGCGACTAAATTAACAAGGTTATCAGCAAATCTTATGTGAGTATCACCATCTCCCTTATGATAAATGTATTCAGATACCGTTACATCACCTTGTACTTCAAGTGAACCTGTAATATTTAAATCATCTGTAAAAGTTATTGTATCATTACCACCTGCCGATTCAAAATTGTCAGCAAATACAGTACCACTAGCACTTATGTTTCCACTTGCAGTTATATGTGTAGCTGAAACTACATTACCAAATGAACCAAGAGAGGTAGATGAACCACTAACACCACCACCTACAAGTTTTACGTGACTACCTGATAATTCTGTTCTAAATGAACCACTAATAGCTGAACGTGTACCAGCAGTAAATGCAGCTGTTTCAACAGTATCGTTATCAGGACTTATAATTCTTGTACTTCCTAATATAGCTCCGTGAAAATCTAATGAAGCTGATGGTGCAGCTGAAAATACTATTTGTGAACCACTCAGACTATAAGAACCACCAGGAATTTGATAAACACCAGATAAATAAACTGAAATATTATTTACGTGTGGGTCTACAGCTGTACCATCAACTGCTAAATCAAAAACAGTTGTAAGACCATCAAAATTACTTGATATATCATCAAGTTTTAATGCAGGCCCGGCATCTTTTCCTTGAGTTGCAGGTATTTTACCTAAATAAGCCATTAAGTAATCTCCAATAGACTAAGTATTGCATCTAATGAACCAGCTGTATCACTTTGGAATTGTAGTACATCTTCGTCTTGTAAAACAACTTTATTACCTGACATAACCTCAACTGTTCCACCAGCTGGAACTGGTGCGGCTTTTACAATAAAAACATCATCCGCTCCAGCACTACTACCACTTTTAGCTAGTTTTATTGAACCACCAATAGGATTATTATCTGTATTGGCCATTGAAGCTCCTAAAATAATAGCTGTAGTTGAATCAGGACAAGTATAAACATTTGTTAAAGTTGTTCCTATACTTCCACTTGTTATTGATTTAAACGTATTTGCCATTTTATATCCTCATATGTCTTTCTATAAATATTAAAAATTTTGTTATCCTAATGCAATTGATAATGCAATTACATCCGCACTTAGTGTATTCAATTGTTCTGCTATTGAAGAACTAAACGCACTTAAATCAGTTGTACCCAACGATGATACATCAATTCCATCAACAGTTAAATAACCAAATGAACCACTTGAAGCTGATGAACCAGTGAAATTTCCACTAGCTGTTATATGTGTTGAAGATAATTGTTCTATGTAACCAAATCTCCAATTTTTACTTGAACTTCCTATATCATATGTACTATCTGCATCTGGTATTAATGATGAAGAAATTTCAGCTCCAAACGAAACACTATCACCTGCCGAATCACCAAGTGTTATACCACCCCCAATAGTTATATCACCATTTATATTAGCGTCTCCAGCAATTTCTAATCTACCAAACGAACCAGTTCCAATATAAGAACCACTAATGTCACCACTAGCAGTTACGTGGGTTGTTGCAGCAGTTCCTAATTGAATAGAGTTTTGACTAGCGTCAAGATAGATTGCTTTAGTATCATTTTGTGATTCAACTCTAAAGTCTAAGTCCGCTCCACTTTCATTAAAAGTTATTTCATCTTGACTGTCATCCTCAGTAAAGTCAATCATATTGACACCACCGACTGTAATATTTATATCGTCATCAGTAAATAAAATTCTAGTATTATTGTCTCCAGCGTGTCGAATACTACCAGCTACACTTATGTCACCACCTGTTTCAATTTTACCAAAAGAACCAGTTGATGTATATGAACCACTTACGTTTCCACTCGGTTCCGCAACAGAACCACTAATTGAAGCCGCGTCTCGTGAACCACTAATCATAGATTGAGCGGTTGAACCAAAAGTAACAGCATCTATATTTCCACTATCAATATCGACATTAGTCATATTTTGGTTATCAAAATCTATTGCACCAGTAGAAGTAAATGCACCTATGTTAGTTGCAGTAAGAGTATCACTCACTACAACGTTTCCGTCACTAACCTTTAGTGCAGTTCCTGAACCGCTGATATCAAGTGAACCAGTGAATTGATGAGAATCACCAACACTATCACCAAAAATATTTGAACCTGTAGCTTGAGTTATAGATGAACTAATAAATGTTGTATGGATTTCTTCAGCGTCAAGTCTACCTGTGACCACTAAATCATTCTGCATAGTAACGTTACCAGCGAAATTACTTGTTCCGTCTATATCTAAATTACCAGTTCCATAAATATTACCACTAGCACTAATATCATTAGAACCAGTAATGTTACCACCAACATACAAGTCACTAGCTAAATTAGAAGTTCCATCTATATCAAGATTTCCAGTTGCTGATAGATTACCACTAGCACTTATATTAGAGGACGCTGTTACAGCACCAACTAAACTAACTATAGTAGATGTTATGGTGGTGTTTGTGCCGTCAACAGTTAATGTTCCATCAATATCTGTATTGTCTAAATTAGTTGTGCCATCAACATCTATATCACCTTGTAAAGTAGCATTACCTTGAAGATTTGTTGTACCATCAATATCAAGATTACCAGTTCCATAAATATTACCACTAGCACTAATATCATTAGAACCAGTAATGTTACCACCAACAAATAAATCACTAGCAAGATTAGAAGTTCCGTCAATGTCTAAGTTACCTGTTGCGGATAAGTTACCACTAGCACTAATATCATTAGAACCAGTAATGTTACCACTTACTGATAAATCATTTTGAAGTGTGACATTACCTTGAAGATTTGAAGTTCCATCAATATCAAGGTTACCTGTACCAAATATATTTCCACTACCACTAATGTCACCACTAGCCGTTAAATTACCTGATAGATTTAAGTCATCGGTAAAAGATATTCCATCTACATCACCACCAGTAGATTGAAATGTATCGGCTATAATAACACCACTTGCACTAATGTCACCACTAGCAGTAATACTTCCTTGAAAATCAGAACGACCTATAAATGTCTGGGTTGAACCAGACAATATAAACGAACCAGTTAATTTAGGATTTAGTTGTTTGCTGTCTAATAAAGCCATATTCTACTTCTTTTTGTTTTCTATCTTCCCACCAATTAGTGATAGATTTTGAAATCTTCTTTTTATGTTCAACCGTTTTTGGTTGTTTCATCTTCTCAATAGTTTCCAATGTAAGTTTTCTATCCATTTGAGCACAAGACTTACATACTGAATTATTACCTACCGCTCTATCAAACGTATCTTTTCTTGTGTAGGTTAACATTCTACCACAATCAGGACAAGGGCGATTTTTTCTATTGGGCCAACTTCTTTTTCTCATACATATAAATATCAAACAATGGTAAAAGAAAAGTGAAAGTACATAAATATTTTTTTAATATAAAACTAAACAAGATAATCCCAAGTAGCTCCATCAATCGTACCATCATTACCCTCACCACTTAAATCAGCTACTGTAGTCCCTGAACCTTCATTCATTTGCCAATAACCTTGTAAATCAGCTTCATCGGATAAATCATATGAAATACCACCATTATAAAATATACTAGCATTACTTGTTTTATCTCCTGAAAATACTGCAAACTCTCTAATACTACCTTCAAAATGATAACCTGCATTAGTTGAATTATTTCTAAAAGAACCAATAGTTAATGGTTGTGTTTGGTTTTGTAAATTTGATATTGTTCCAGTTGTTCGGGTTTGATTTATGTCTATTAATGTACCATCTACATATAATTTAGAATCTACTATTGATTCTACATCATTAAATACCATCCAATGGTGCCATTCACCATCATCTTGTGCAGAAGTATCATCCCAATATACATACCAATTATTTCCATTCCACATTAAAGGCCTACCTGCATTAAAATTTGGAGTGAAAGCTCCTTTTTTCTCGCTACCATAACCAAATACAGAACGATTTTTACCAGTTGTAGTTGATTTGTACCAAAAAGAATAAGTTTTATTTAAAGGTCTAACACTACTACCTGAAAAATTAGTTGTAACTTCATCATTAGCACCATCAAAATCAAGATAGTAAGTATTATCAAATTTTCCAAAAGCTACTATTTCATCACTACTTTTTAAATCATATCCAATACCATCATTATCTACTTGTACTAAAAACTCAGAACCACTTTGTTCAATCGTAATAGCATCGTGTTCCATAATTTGTCCATTGATAAAAAACATAAAATCATTTTCACTTGTAGATGTAAATCCACTTGGTGCAGATGCTGTAACTGCAGCGAAACTAGCTGTACTAACACTTATGAAACTACCTGTATGAGCAAAACTTTTACGTTGATATCTTTGAAAATTAGTAGTTTGGTCTGAAAAATAAGTTTTAAATGCATTTTCTGTTAAAACACTTGTTGTACCTTCATCAGCTAAAGTTGTATCATTTGATATTTCAGTAACAGAACCATAATTAATAGCCATAGATGAACCACTAATTGATAAACTTCCAGTTCTACTATGAATATCATCTAACGAATTACCAAATAGTGTACTACCACTTTCAAAAAATGTAGCTGATTGTGTTATTTCTGATAATATTTTTTCTGCTGTTAAAATATTACCAACAGACATATGACCATTATGTGTAAAGGTCTCATCTACTGACGTTATAAGATTACCAGTATGTGTAAACGAACCTGTTATTATATTTTTTCTAATAATAAAAGTATCATTGTCTAAAGTTAATTTATCTGTTAATGTTAAATCAGCAAATTCTACATTAGATGAAGTTGATACGTCTTGACCTATAGAAAAAACTACCTCAATACCACTAGTTTTTGCAAATATTTCCGTATTTGGATTTATATCAAACCCAGTTCCGTCTGTAAAAACTAATGGTTCTTTTAAAATAAAATCAGCCATTACTTATCTCACTACGAATTAAATTTACCAATACTTAAAATTTCATCATCAGATTCTAAATCATATCCAATACTATCGTTGTCAACTATTAATCTAAATGTAGATGATTCTTGTTGTATTTGAATTGCATCGTGTTCCATATATTGTCCATTGATAAAAAATATAAAGTCATTTTCTGAAGTAGCAGTCATACCAGTTGGAGCTGATGCAGTTACAGCTGAGAAACTAGCTGTTCCTGTTCCAGTAATAGAATTAGATGTTTTTACAAATTGTTTTCTTAAATATGTTTGTTGGTCATCAGTCTGATTATCTATATAAGTTTTTACTGCATTTTCTGTAACTAGAGCTAAAGCATTACTATCAGCTAGTGTGGTATCGTTTGATATTTCTGTTACGTTATAACTATTCATAGAAAGTGAACCAGTTATATCTAAACTACCTGTAAATTCGTGTGTATCTGTAGTAGTATCATCACCAAATTTTGTAGAACCACTTGTAAAAATTATAGATGATGATACAAATTCTGTATGAAATTCTTGAGCTGTCAAAATCCCTGTGATTGTAGCTGTACCATTTACTGTTAAATCACCAGTTGTTGTAACTGAACCTGTTACATTTAAATCACCAGTTATTGAAGTACTATTGATAGAAAAATCATCTATTGCTATTGAACTAGCTGAAACTTGATTAAATGTTACATTCGATGTTGTAGCTACATCTTGTCCTATAGAAATTGTTTGGTCTAAACGAGAACCACCAGTATATTCTGCACCATCATTGGTTAAAGTAACACCAGTTCCTTGTGAAAAAGTTAAAGGAAATGTAAGTGTTATTCCTAAATTTTCTGGTGCTGTACCTGCACCAACTGAAGTTGTTGATGAATCAACTACATCTTCTAAAAACTGACCAGCTTTTCCAATAGCTGGAGTAATTTTAGTGTCTACCTCTACACCAAAAATTACTTTTTTTGGTGTTAAAAACTTTTCAGTAGTTGAACGATGGTCAAAATTACCTTCTGGTAAAAGATAACCTCTTAAAGTAACCGAAAAATTAGTTCTAACTAATCTCTCTGTATCAGATATTTCTGTAGCATCAGTAAAACTATCTACACTACTACGAAATCTCATTTTATCTGGGTCTCCCCAATAAGCTCCGTCTGAGTAGACAACTTTTTCAACAATTTTATTCATTTGTTCAATATAAGTTGTCCAAATAATAAAGTCATAAGTTAGTGTTACATAATCAGGAAATGCTACATTATAATATTCTCTTTGTGGTAATAAACCAATTTGTTGAGAAAAATTATCATACTTGTTTACATTTGAAAACTTTTTTTCAAACGTATAAAAAAGATTTGGGTTATTAGCATCTAATTTATCTTGAGGTAAAGATTCATCTTTTTCAATAGATGTTCTACGGTATGTAATAACTGGTGTTATTATTTGTCTTTTTTTATCTCTCATAAAACCATCACGTAGAATTGCTTTCCAACGTTCAGGTGAAGAATACATAATAGGTACTTTTACATTTTCACCATTGTCTTCTACTGATGGATTAATTACATTTTCAAAATAAAATAAAATGGCACTATCTATATCCATCAAGGTTACAGATGGACTTTTTGTATCTTCTTTTGACCTTGAATATAGATACCCTCTATTTAATACTCTTTGTTTTCTTGGTAAGGGTTTATTTGTTGCCATTATATACTTCTCACTCTCTCAATATTTAAATGAGCTATTCTATTTAAGAATGTATTACATACAATTGAATGATTGTAATCAGTTTGTCCACCAATTAATTGATTTTCACTTATTGAAGATACTTCCCAATATCCACTATTCCAATCAATTATATCACCTATTTCTACTACATAACTAATATCAACTAAAGATTGTCTTATAAAAGAAAATATAGCATTTTGTTGTAAATCTGGTCCAAATTCATCTGTAGTTGTAGTTTGGTCTTCAGCATCTATTAGAGCTGTTACTTGAACTCCTGGTTTATATACTTTACCATCAGCTGTTTCACCGTACATATTTGTTTCTGTATCATATACGGATAGTTTATAAATTACTACTTGTTGATTTATAACCCCATCTTGTCCACTATACAAATCACCCACTAATTCTTTATTGAATTTATCGAATGTGTCAATGTCTTTCTGAGGATAATAACGTCCTGCCATTTTTTTATCCTATGTAAATTGGGTAAGGTACTTTACTTAATTTTTCTTGTAGAAATTCTGCTTCGTCTTTGTCAGCTTCAAGTAATGCTTTTCGACTCATTTGTTCTAACATTTCTCTTAGTTGAGTAACTAATGCTTCTTTTTCTGATGCAGCTTCTGCTCGTAATGTATCACCATCCAAAGTTGTATCAGAGTTTGGTATTGGAATAGTTCCATACTTACCTCTAATAGTTCCTAATAGTTCTTTAGTTAATGCTAGTCCATATTTTCTAATCCATTGTTTACCAACATCATTAATAAACTGATACTCCATATTATCATATGGTACATTTGAAAAATCAGATACTACATCTGCGGAACCACTATATTCTGTAATTAATGGATTATCCCTATCAGACGCTTTAACATAATCAAAATATAATGTACTATTTGATTCTGGGTCAGGAAATAATCTAATTTTATTATTTTGTAAAGTAAAAGAATAAGCTGATTTTCGTATAGAATCATTTAATTCTATGGCTTGAACTCTTAATAAATCTTCAAATAAAGGCATTAAGGTGAAAGATACAGCTGGTGAATAATTACCAAATCCAAATCCCTCTACCATATTTATTGTACCATAACCAGTTGTTGCATATGGGTCAAAAAATCTTTGCATTGCTGGTGTACCTTCATAATAAACTCTTTTAATTTCAATAGCTTCACTTGCACTAACATCAGTAAATAATTCATTTATATCATATTCTTGTGAACCACTTGTTATTGATATCGAACCTTTACTATAAGTTACATCACCACCTACACCTGCTTCTGTACCATATTGTTTAGATAAAAATACACTTCTACCCATAGTTGGTGTAATTCTTTTGTGTGTAACGTTTGAACCAGTTGCTTGTCCAGTTAAATGTAATAAATTATCTTTAATATTAAATTGATTTACTTGTGCAGAATATTCACTAATAGATTCTTCATAACAAGCATAAAATGAACCAGATTGTAGTTCAACAGACATAATTGGATATCCAAGTCTTTTTGCACACCAATCTGCAAATTTATCTACATCTGATGAAAACGTATTGTCTTCATCATATAGCCCCCACGGGGTTTGGCCTGGTGAAAATGAACTACTTCCTTGCCAAATTACTTCTTGTGCCATAAAAATCTCCTAAACTATATTTTTATGCTGAAGCAACATACACTTCAACATCTACTGAATTACTACCTGGTTGAACTACTAAACTATCTAAATCTACAAGGTCTGTAACTAAATTAGCGTTATAAGAACCAGATGCGACTGTACCTACACCATCGTGTGGTGAACCCAACATAAAGCTCTTACCAGCTTCTACTAAAACAGTAGCTGAAGTATCAGCCCCTGTATCATCTTCACCAACTTCTATTTGTAAACTTAAATTTAAACTATTAGAACTATCTAAATTAGTTAATCTAACGTATTTTACATCTTGAACATCTAAAGCTGAATCAAATGTAGCAGTACCACTTGCATTACCAACTGAACTTCTAAATCTTGCGACAGTAGTTTCATTATTAGCAGGACACGTAACTATTCTTTTAAATACTTCATCAACATCTGAAATTGTTAAAGTATTTTTAGCACCCTGGTCATAACCATTTAAGGTTAATTCTTCTCTGATTGTCACTTTTAAGTTTGCCATAAAAATCTCCTAAATTGAATATAAGTACTCAATAATAAATATAAAGAATTAGAATAAACAAAAAAAGGGAGACCGAAATCTCCCTTTTTTCACAATTGTACCTTAGTACGACTTATTTATTGATGATTAGACTTTATCTATATCAGCAACAATAACTTTACCGTAAAATTCAGGACGCACGATTTCTTTCGCATATCGTGTCATCACACCTTTACGTGGTGTAAAGTTAGTTGGGTCGTAGACAAGAGGTGTCATTATTAATGGTACATAAGGAGCATACACAGCACCAGTTTCTAGGAAGTTACTTCCTCTGAAACCAACAAGAATTGTATTCTCGAACTGGTATGGGTTCTTATATACTGTGAATCTGTTATTTAACAGACCAGCTTTTTGTACACCCATTGCATAGGATTTGTTAGTAGCATCACCATCAGAAGATGTTGCATATCCAGGAATAGATTCAAGGATTGTAGCAACTTCAGGACTTACTACGATGAAGTTAGCTCCACCACGTAAGGTTTTCTGATGAATAGCGTTGGAAACAGACTGTATCTTGTTACCAAGAGTCTGGAACCAATCACCTTTAGTGTATGCGTTAGAAGTACCTGAAGACTCTGCAAAAGTAGTATTTGCTGAATCATACTCATATCCAACTCTTGCACTCCAACGTTCTGTTTTCGCGCGAGTGTTTAGACGAAGCATATCAAGGATTTCAAGGTCGATTTCCATTGTTACATACTCACTAAGTAGTGAAGTAAGTTCGGCTTCTGCATCAACACTATGATAAGCGTTAAGGTCTTGAGCAAGCTCAGGAGTCCAAACAGCTTTCAATTTACGTGTTTTAGCAACGATAGCGATTGAACGCATCGCGATATCAATTTCAGGAATATCAACATCAGTTTCAGGTGGACCTGAACCAGCATCAGCTTCAAAGTCACCACGTGTGGTGTCTGTAGGCTGTTTGTGATATTGTACTGATATTGTAGCACCACCAGTTTCTGCAGCTTCTTTAATCACGAAGCGAACAGATGATGCAGCTGAATCAGAAGGAGCTACTTCATTACCAGAACTATCAACTACTTTTGTGTAAGCAGGATAGTAAGCGGTAAACGCAGTTGAACCAGTTGGTTCGAATGCTCTAACACCTTCAAGGTCAGGATTAGTCATATTTGAAATAGGATAATCGAATGTTTTCAACTGTGAACCTACTGTTGTAGATGCAGCTGAAGCAGACAAATCAGGTTCGAAATCAACAGATGCCCAAGTTGTTGAGCCTGTCATATCAGTTTGAGCGTCTGCAGTACCTGAATGGTCATTGATTGAGTATCCGAATGCACCAGCACCATAAAGACCACCAGTTGGGTCACCAGACCCAGATGTTACACCAAATACTTGTTCACCAGTTCCGAATCCAGCTTGAGCTGTTCCGTATTTGAAATCAAGATAAAAAATCAGACCAGATGGTAAGTTCATTGGTTGTACGGAAACAAATTCTTGTGAAGCAAGTTCACCAAAAATTTTACGTACAAGAGGAAGTGCTACACCAGACCACTCTTCTGAGTTGGACGCTGTACCAGTCTTACTAGCTTCATCAATTAACTGACGAGCTTGGTTCTCTAAAAGAACTGACATTCCTAGAACTTTCTGTTCATCTTCAATACCTTCTAACAAACCTGTTGGCTCCCACTTTTGGACTAATCCACGGGATTCCTCGATACGACTCTGGTAAGGATTAAATCCGTCCATAAGTTTCTCGATTGTACCAAGATTTTTATTTTTAGACATTATATTTCTCCAATATAATAAAAGGTTTTAAAAATTAGTTCTTAAATTAAACAATACCGGCTAACTTCTTAAAACGGTCTCTCAATTCTGAACCTTCAGCAATTACTTCTTGTTCTTGCTTTTCAGATTTAGTTGAGGCTACTGCTTTAGAAGCTGAACCTTTTGATTCTTTAATTTCTTGTTTATTTGTTTTAGTTCCAAAAGACTCAGCTAAAGTGGAATAAACCAATTTAACTTCGCGAAGATTATGAGCTCTATCAAAGTTCTCCACAACTTTCATTTTCTGGTCATTTGTTAAACCAAATGAACGGAAAAGTTTGTTTGTGAATAGTAACTTTGCATTAAGCAAATTAACTTCATTCAATTTAGAACGTAGATATTTAACGACATTACGATGCTCGTCAAGTTCGGATTGAAGTTTAGTGACTTCGTTTTTCTCTTCTTCTTCATCTTCTTCTTCAGATAGAGCTGCGATGACTTCTTCAAGGTCGATTTCTTCTTCGACACTTTCATCTTTTTTGTCATCTTCATCTTCTTCTTCAGTTATTTCAACTGATTCATTATGTTTTGCTTTATCTTTAGTTCCGATACCAGAAGATTTGTCAGCTGAACCTGATTTGTTATCAGAAGAACCGATTCCGGTTGTGTTGTCAACTTCTTCGTCAACTTCTTCACCGTCTTCATCTTTTTCTTCTTCAACAGATTCTTTAGGTTCATCATCTTCATCATCACCTTCTTCTTCTTCAAGTTCACGTAGAACAGCTTCAAGGTCAAGGTCATCAGATTCATCCATTTCGTCTTCATCTTTTTCCTCTCCCTCAGTCTTCTCTTCTTCGTCATCTTCCTCTTCAGCAACGACTGGTGCATATTTAACACCATCGATTTCGATTACGTTTTCTTCAACATCATCATCTTCATCTTCATCATGCATAGCTTCAGAAGCGTCATCAGTTGGGTCTTCATCATCATCATTCATATACCCTTCTTCTTTTTCTTCTTCATCATCATGCATAGCTTCAGATGCGTCATCTGTTGGGTCTTCGTCATCTTCGTGATATCCTTCATCAGCTGCTTCTTCTTCATCGTCTTCGTGTTCACCTTCTTCAACTTCAATCTCTGATTGAATTTTTTTAGAAAGCATAGACTGTAGACGTGGAGTAAAAGCTTCTTCTAAAGCGATTTTAGCGTTTTCAAGAGCTGTTTCACGAACTGCTTTTGCATCTGCAATGGCTTCTTTTAATAAATCATCCATTACGTTTTCTCCTATGATTAAATTAATAATCATTAGTTTGGATATTAATATAGTTATTGGGAACTATAATGAGATTTCATTTTGATTACACTACAAGATGGCAAAAACGCCGTAGTGTATTTTTGTATATATAAATATATACAAATTAAAAAATATAACTAATTATGTGAATTTTTTTTATTTCTTAATCTAGCTTTAGCTTTTTTCTCTTTTCTAATATCTGATGGTTTTTTGTAGAACTCTCGTTCTCTTAACTCAACCATCAGTTTAGATTCTTTTACTTTTTTCTTTAAGATACTTAAAGCTTTATCTATGGATTGACCTTTACGAACTTTTACGTAAATCAAATGGCCTCCTAATCTGTTTCTTTTTCTGCTTTGTAGTTTTTATCTACATAATTAAAGAATTCTTTTTTCTTATCATCATCTAATTCGTCTGGAGAACTTATACCGAATTTTTTCATTGCTGATTGGAAAAAAGCTTCATAATCACCTTCTTTAATTTGAGATTCTTTAGTTTCTTCACCAATTGAATAATACCTACCAAGAATGTTACCCATATCTTCATATAAGGCTCCCATTCTTTCTTGTAAGGTTTTAGCTTCATTGGATATCTTACTAAATTGATTAGAAAGGCCCGTTAGTTCTTTCATATTACGATTAACCGTAATTTTATCAAACCAATCTTCAGTTTCACTTAACGTATGTGATTTAGCTTGATTTGCAATCCAACTTAGTTTTTCAGCTACTTTTGTTATATTAGATTCACCAAATATTGATTCACCTAATTTATTATAGCTTGATATTTCATTAGTTAGACCTTGTATGTCAACTTTTTCTTCTTCGACTTCACCGTACTTTTCTTTTACAATATTAGCTAAACTAATGTTATCGTGAAAACCAGTACCTGAAACCACTCCACCTATCATAGTACCAGAAAAGTTTTCTTTTAGCAAGTCTTTCATTTTTATTGACATGCGTGACTCCTATTATTTATTTAAACTATTTTTTAACCAATACTACCTGAATCTAAGTTGATATATTCAGTAAAAAATTGTACTCTACCTGCAGAAAATCCACCAGCAGAAGCTTTAACTTGACCATATACATCGTATGTAGATGATGAGTCATCTAAATAAGTTCCAACAGCGTCTGTTCTAAAAGCTAACTGAGCTTGTGAACCTCTATCCATATCAGCGTTTGTAGAGTTACTAAATGATTTACTAACTACTGTAGTTCCAGCGTCAAATGAATCGGCGTCTAAAGTTCCAGTAAGTGCAATACTACCAGCTGAACCAGTTCCAAAGGATACACCTACATCTACTGCAGCTACACCATTTACAACTTCTAAATTTTCTAATGCTATCACAGTACAACTTTTTATTATTGAATTACCAGGAACTGTCATTGCTCCACTATTAATATTAGCTGAACCAGAAGTAACACTTACTTGTGATACATCTTTGTGGACACTAGTACTGTTTAATAGTGATTCAATATTTGAACCTTGAGCTGTAAAACCACCATCGTAAGCTACAACTTCACTTAGCTTACTATTTTTTAACTTTCTTGATGTTTGATGTGACATTTTTCGTTCTCCTAATTATTATATGTCTTTTATTTATTAAATTTTTTGTAGACATTTTTCTACCTACAACTATAAATATAAACTATCTTAATTTTCCTCTTTTTGAATACCTTCTAAATCCATCTCGTACCTTATTCCACAGTACTCTTAAAAAATCTCTTTCACCTGTATGAGTATCTCTTACTGGACCACTCATAATAGCTCTTTGTATATCGAAAGCATCGTATTTTTTACCTTTAACACCATCCATCATTGTTTTAATGGATTGTTGTGATGCTTTTCCTAAAATCTTTGACATTTTCTGTATGTCTTTTTCAACCATTTGTTGTGCTTCTGGTGAACTATAAGGTAATTGTGAGGGTGAAGTCAATGGTGCCTCATCAATCTCATTCATTAATTTTTTATATATTGATTTTTTACTCATAATTACCTCTTATTCTTTTTAGAATCATAATGACCTAACATTTTAAGAACATACATTTTATCTAAATCTTTTATAATATTTTTACCACCTTTTTGAACTTGTCTATATCCAGTTGTACTACCTAAGTTTTTTGAACCTGGTTCTGGTGTAGGTTCAATTTGACCTTCAGGTGCACCACCTTGTCTAATTGACCCTTCGGGTGGTGTTGTTGGTTTTTTAAGTATATCTTCACCCTCTGGTCCTCCAGTAGTTATATAATTAGCTGTCTCTTGAGGTATTGTATACTGACTTGATAAACCAAACGCTCGTCTACCATAAAGTCTCATTTTTGGATGTAGTGGTGGTTCATCTGACCTAATATCTTTATGTGGGTCTAAAACTTGGTCTGATTTAAGATATTCAGGTGTAATTTTAGTTCTTTTCAAAGTTCCATCTCTATCCATAGCACTTTGTAATCCACTATACGGTCTATCTTCGTGAGTCAAACTCTCATCACCACCATAAATTGAATCCGCTGCTGGAACTACTACTTGTTTCATTCCACGTGGCATAGCACCCGGCCCCATTATACGTCTTTCACCGTGTCTTGTATAAATACCATCAGGCCAAGCATCTCCGTGTTGTATTCCACCTCCACGTCCTACAGTCGTATATGATGCTTCTTGAATTAACTTATACATTTGTGTTTCAAACTTACTAATAAATTCTTTTTGTTCAACTGGTTCATAACCTTTTTTTTGTTTGTCTTTATCTTTTTGAACACCACCCTCATTATCTTCACTATCATCATCAAAATCATATGTATCTAGTTCTGCTGGTTCACCAGTTATATGAGGACGATTGTGGTATTTATGGTGATTGTAAAACTGTTTTGCTCTTTTAGCTTTAGGTGGTTTGATACCTTTAATTTTTTTAATCTGTTTTACTGTTGTTGGTAGACTACCCATTAGAATGCACTATTTATGTCGTTATAATTACCATATTTTCTTTTAACTAAAGAAAAAAATTGTTTATCAACATCATCTCTATACTTAATTAAATTTCTTGGCATATGTCCTTCTTTATTTTGTATCATAATTATGCTTTGATAAATGTGTTGATATTTTAAATTATTCATATGTGATGCTAAATCTCGTCTAGCTTCATTATGATTATTTCTATCAGTCATTTTAGCTAAATCAGCTATAATGTTTGGTGCTAAATCTTTTTTCTCTGTTAATATATGCTTTAACTTAATCACTTTAATGCCTTTATTACATCATTAGGATTACTTACCATTCCCTTAACAAGTTTAAATAAATTTTTATCTGCTAAATCACGAACTTTTTTTAACGCTGGTGGATAGTTAAGATTTAATTCTAACTTATAAATATGTTTGTAAGTTGCTGACATTTGTTTGTGTGGTAATCTGTCTGCTACTTCTATTCTTGCTATTGTTGAATCGTGTTTCTTTTTAGCAAGATTTTTTATCATATCTAAATTACCTTTAAATTCTTTTTTCTCATTTAATATATGCTTTAACTTAATCATACTCTTGGTGTTCCCATCCTATCCCATAGTTTTAGGATTAAACGAATAAGTTGTTTTGTATTCATCTTATTCATTTTTTCTTTACTTGAATCGTTTACCTTATCCCATACTTGAGTCATCATACTTGAAGTTGTTAAATCTACGAGAGTACCACCAATCTTTTTAGCTTGTTTGTTTTTAGCTACATCAAGAACTTTTTTAATATTACCAGTTGGTTCTACTGCTTCATTTACGGATTCATCAATTGCCTTTGGATATTTTGTTTTCTTAGCAAGTTGTAAAAGTTTTTTTATATCGGCTGGTTTATTTCTGTTAAATTTATTAGCGTTCTTTTTATCTTTGAAGATTGCAGATACTTTTTTACCATTATCATCAATCATAATGATAATTCCTTTTTTACCAAAGTGTCTTTCATCAGATACAGAGATACGTTCATTTACAAATTCCGTCTGAAACTTATCTTCTAATCCATCTTTACCATCTAAGTAATTAAATACAGATTGTAAATAATCTTCTGATTTAGTTAAATAAGATTGAACCCACGCTGGAAATTGAACTCCACCATCCTTATCTTTATCAACATTCTGTATCATATTGTAAATCATCTTGGAATACTTCATAGACCTTTCCAATTGTGATTTTGCCATTTTACCCTCGTGGTCTTTTGTTTCAAAAAATCTTTTTAATTCATTTGCACTATATTGTTTTCGGAGATCCATCCAAACCCTATTGGGTAAAGTTTCATTTATGGATTCACCTAATCCTTTTTGTGCTGCTTTTTTAATAAATGGCTTGAAATCTTTTTTCTTTGACATTTTTATGACGGGTGCAATACCATTACTCATATGAACAACTTTAGCAATTACTTTTAATTCTTTTTCGTTTGCCCATTTGAAATTCTTTTCCCAATCTAATGAACCTTCATTTACGGATTCATTAAACCCATAAACATATCCACTCTTACTTAAAGTGTTTACGAACTTTGCTAAATCTTTTTTGTTTCTAAAAATTTTGATATCAAAGAAATCACTACCATCTTTGTGTTTCTTTTTTCCATCGTGATAAGAGATTGTATATTTTGCTGAACCAACTCTATCTTGTTGGTAGTATCTTTTCTTTCCTTCATTTACGGATTCATCAATAGGTAATGATATAATAGTGTCAATGTCATTTTTTAAAGCAGTCATATCATATACAAGGTCATCTTCAACAAAATTACTAATTGGGCCCCATTGATTTGATTTTGCAAATTGTTTAATTCTTCTAATGGTTTTTTCTGTTTTTTGTAAATTTTTCAGAAAACTTTTTTTAGTTTTTTCTCTTTTTGGATTTTTTCTTTCATTTACGGATTCAAGTGATAACCATCCTTTTTTATTAGCTAAATCCCAAGTTTTTGGTGTAAAATGTTCTTTTCTATTACCTGGTGCAGCAAACATATAACTTGTTCCCCCAACACGACCAGTTTCAACACTTTTCAAAGTATATACTCTACGAGGGTCACTCTTAAATCTTACTTTCATTTTATTAATATCTTTTTTTTGTGGGCGAAGTGTTGTTTTGAATGAACCTTCATTTGCCATTTCTTTTAATTGATGAGCCATCTTCAATTTTTGTTTTTTAGTATCTGAAGTACCTGTAACTTTATATCCTAATTGTTCTGCATTTTCTATTCTTGCTTTTTCAAACTTATCTTTGTCTTTACCTTTAAGTTCTCCACCGAAACCCTCATCAGTTACCTTTTCAGGATCGTATTCAAAATCGGGATCCTCAGGCATTCTATTACCACTTACGGTAACAGCTTTAGGTCTAACTGCCATAACAGTTTCTCTAACCTTTTTAGCACCATACTTAGCGATTAATCTTTT
>VTLG01004576.1_pt1 | contig 17899 bp, 36 predicted proteins | sample 4694571 | NCBI WGS metagenome assembly VTLG01 (sample SAMN12604809, study PRJNA352737) | marine metagenome | biome: ENVO:00000447; feature: ENVO:00000209|ENVO:00000569|ENVO:01000036; material: ENVO:00002151; isolation source: viral sequences binned using virsorter ... | reverse complement strand
TTTATCCATTTTAATATCAGGCATAAATTCTGTTTGGACTTGGTTTAGATAGTGGGGAGAAAAATTCGTGGTGGAGAAAAGGCGAAGCCAGAAGATTCAATGAGAAAAATCTACAAAGATGGCGAGTGGATTCCAATAAAACCAGTTTTATATAAAGGATTAATTTGTGGTTGTGTTAATGGAAAACACATTCCATATAAATTAGTAGGGCCTGTAAAGATTAAATAGGAGGTTTCCAATGTTTAAAAAAAATTATAGTCGTATTATTATTTGTTCGGATAGTCATTTGCCTAACCACCATCCAGACACAATAGCTTTTTATTCTGCAATAATAAATAAACTTAAACCAACATATTGTTGTCATGTTGGGGATTTGTGTGATTTTTCTAGCTTACAAGTAAATAGAAATATAGATCCAAACATAGATAGTCCTGTATTAGAATTAACTAAAACAAGAGAAGCAATAAAAGAATTTGAAAAATTATTCCCAAAATTAGATATTACCTATGGTAATCACGATTTAAGATTACAAAGAAAAAGTGAAAATATGGGTATTCCATCTGATTTTATTAAAGGATTTAATCAATTATTAAATATAACTGCTGACTGGAAATGGCATCAAAAGTTATTAATTCCATTACCAAGTGGACAAGATTTATTTGTTACACATAATTTTAAAGCAAATATTCTACAATCTGCTATGGGATTAAACTGTTGTTTTGCTTGTGGGCATTATCATACACAAATGCAAATATCTTATGCAAGTAGCCCAACTCAATTATATTGGGCAATGTGTGTAGGAACAACTCTAAATCCAAAATCTGATGCTTTTAAATACCAGAGAACATTTGTTAAAAGACCATTGTTAGGTTGTGGAATTGTCATTGATTCTATACCACAAATTATTCCAATGATATTAGACAAACATGGCAGATGGACAGGAAAGATACGAATTTAAAAAAATTTGGGTGTAGCTTTATTGCTGGGCAGTCTTTGACTGGGTGGGTTTTTTTGATATAATAAATAAAATGTATGAAAATTGGAGATTAGAAAGCGAAGTAAATACAATGTGGTTTAAGGATAGAAAGAACTTTGTCATCTATTCTTTTTCTAAAGATATGAGTAAAGTAGTAAGAGTTAAAATTATTCCAAGTAGCAAGACAGGTCAGGAGCTTCGCAATTTGGCAGAGGATTTGGGAAATTACTTGACGAGTAGATTGTCAAGATGTAAAAATATGGAAAAATGTTTAAACGATATGTGGGATGAAAGCCCTAGAGATTATGGGAATAAACCTGCAACCATTATGGGTTATATAATAAAAGATTTATTAAGGAGGAAATTATGGAAAGTATAATGAGCTTAATCTCAACTTATTGGGGTGTGGTTACATCAATCATTGCAGTAGCATCAGCTTGGGCAGCTGTTACACCATCACAAGTGGATAACAAAATTGTTGCTTTAGTGAACAAATTTGCAGATTGGGCAGCACTCAATGTATGGAAAGCAAAAGACTTAAGACCTGAAGAGGAAGAATAATGTTATCATTTGTTATTACATTATTAGTCCTTGTAGGATTATTAATATTAGGTATTGTTTATTTAGCACAAAAATATGGTAAAGCAAAAACAAAACTTATGGCTGCAAAAGTGCAGAAAAAGGCATCAGACAACGCTCGTAAGATTACTAGGGATATTCGTAATAAGTCTAGTGATTTTATTCGTAAACGCTTGTCAAAACATTGGAAAAAATGAGTGTTATTTTGAACCAATTTATTTATCTAGTGATGACATTCTAGTCATATCAGATGACCTTGCACAAGATATATTCACACACAATGAGATATGGAGAGCAAACTGTAACTAATGGAGTTTATTTTATTAGCTTGGCTTAAGATGGACTTTTGGTATGTAGATACTTACAAAAATGTAAATGAATGTATCAGTAAGGCAGAACTATTATTTAAAAAAGATAGGTCAAAATATATGTGTCTGCCTAAAGATTACATGAATCAACAAAGAATTGTAAAAGGAATGTTCCATAAGGATATGTTAAAAAATGAATAAACTATTAATATTATCATTACTTGTTCTTAGTGGTTGTTCTAATATTGGAATTGCATCTTTATCATCAAATATTGTAACTTATAATATAACAGGAAAAACTAATGCAGATCATGCTATTTCTATGTTAATGCAAAGGGATTGTGAAATTAAAAGAGTTTTAAATGAAAGTGAGATATGTAAATGATACATATAATAAAACATTCTAAATTTGACAAGCCAATAAGAGTATATGTTTGTGGAGAAGATTTAGTTTATATAAAAGATTTAATAGATAAACATTATAGGATTGGTCCTAAAAAAACAGAGCCAATTAGAGAATCTATTAATTGGTTGTTCCATGATGCTTTAAGACTACTTTGTAAAAAACATAATATAGGTCCTAAATGGCAAGGAACAAAAGTTTTAAAACCAAATAGCAACAGGAAAAAATAATGGAAAAATTAGTAATGGAATTATTTGCTAGTTTACTGGCAATAATATCGGTATACCTATATGGCAACAAATCTATGAAAGCACCTTGTTTTGGTATGTTAGCACAAATTTATTGGACTTACTTTTGCTATACTCTCGGAATGTATGGATTATTAATTCTTTGTGTTGTGATGTTTGCAATTCATGTGAGGAATTATTTTAAATGGAAAAGAGAAAAAAATTATTACAAAACCCTTTAATATTACAAGAAGCAATAGTTGATTTAATGATAAGCTCTAGTTATTTAGGAATGGAAACAGAAATGCCTAAAACAATAGTGTTTAAAATTTGGGACTATTACCCTGTTTTTCATTATTCAAAAACAGTAGAAAAACAAATTAAAGAAATGAAATCTCCAGGCGATGAAGTCAGAATCAGAACCACCTATAAAATTATAGGATTTAAAGACAAGAGATATTTCGGTATGGAAAAGACTATACACTAAAACTTTTTTGACAACAGGTCTGCAAGTTCTTGCAAACTTTCCCTAATCCTTTCCCCTGCATAAGTTTGTTTATAATTATACATTAATTTAATGTCTTTAATGCTATATCCAGCATAGCAAATCAACCATAATAAATGAGCAGTTTTATCTCCCAATCTAGCATGTATTCTATTTAACTTATTTACAGCATCTAGCTGCGAAGTCATCTTGTCGTGAAATCCAGGTGTCTTATAAAGATTGATGTCCAAACATGACTTTAATCTTCCTACTTGGGCATTATAACAAAGTTTAGAAAAGTATTCCCCTGCATTATGTTGTTCCTCTGTAATATATTTTCTACTAGCTAACCAAGTAATAGGATCAGTTGCAATATTGTATTTTTTATAACTTCCTGCCTTTTGAACATTCTTTAATCTAAATTCATATTCTCGTTGGTCTTCCTTATAAGGATCAAATTTATATTTTATTCGTATTTTAGTAAGTGTTTTTTTACTCATATTATCAATATATTGTATATGTTTATATTGCTAATACAATAGGTTGTGGATAAGTGGTAAATTTAGACCTATCCCAACCATAGGATAAGTGGTTTTCGCTTACTGGTGGGCTATTTCTGCTTGATTTCTTATACAGTATCGTTCAAAACTTTACTTTCCATGTATTTTTCAATACCCTCGGCTTTCATATCATCTTTAAAATTTTCATATCTTTCTTTTAGCTCTAAATATTCTCCTTTTGCTATAACAGCATTATCAATAAAATCTTTATATTCCATATCATTATAAGCTAAAGATTTGGTTTCATCTATGGATAGTGATTTTCCATCCTGCCTGGTTTTTTGCCTGTATTTTATAAATAATTTAGAAAATAAAATCTTTTCGTATTTATCATATTTGAATGATTTTTTTAATGCCTGAACCATCTCAGCTCGTAAGGCATCTCGCATCTCTTGTCTATCAGTTGGTTGATATGTGCTTACTTTGCTCATCTACAAAATCCTTTAAATCTAAATCTCCTTTAATAGCATTAATTGCAAGTTCATTTTTTTTTCTACCATCTTTAATTAGATTAAATATTTGTTGGTAAGTTCTGTTAAATCTTGCTGCAATTTCAGTTCTGGAATATTTTGTTGTATCTTCCAAAACAGCTAATAATATTTTTCTAATATGAACAATATTTTTTTCTCTACTCTTACCAAGAATAGCATTTGCATTAACTGATGGAAAACCATAAGCATCTCCCATACGATCAGCTATCTTTTGTATTTCTTTTTTCATTTTCCAATTCCTTTCTATAACATAATAAATCTGCTATAAAATTAATATCTACAACACATAATGTAACATCATGTTCCTGAGGTAAAGCTAATATATCTGCTGAACCTTTCCATTTATTTAATTGTTTAAAACCAGCATTACCTTTTCTTGATTTTACCTCAACATATAGCTTAAAATTCCTAATACATAAATCGTGTGGAAAACTAATTAATCCACCTGATAATGGTTGTCTAACAACTTCAAGACCATATTTTCTTAATTCATCTCTCACTCTAATCTCATTTCTATATCCTTTTGCTTTTAATTTACTAACCATAATGTGTTGCAATAATGACACACTTTGTATAAAAATGCAATATCTTTAATATAACCAATATATAATATATATCAACAACATAAAATAATATAAATTAATACTTGACCTGTTTGCAGCATAGTTTATATTCATAAGTATGAGTTATTTGATATTATTTATAAACATTAAATAGGTATAAATATGATCGTTACATTTTATTTAGAGGGAAGACAAAAGGTTATGACAAGTGTTAGTGTGGTAGAGTGCTTTAAGAAATTCTTAAATGAATTTACAGAAGCTGTGCCTGAAGTTAAAGGTTGTAAGATTAATGGTGTTAAAACTATTGCAAAACTAGCTCCAGAACACACTAAAACAATTCTTGTTGAATTGTCCAAAAAACAAGTGGACAAGGATTTTATTAATGTAATTAATAAATTGGTTTAATATGAAAAAGTTTTCTAAACAAATGGGATTGCTTGGTCAGATAAAACAACTTGGCATAACTATTAATTATTTAATAGATAATAGAAAAAAACTGGTCAAGCAATTTAATAAAACAGAAAAACCAGGAGAGGGTTTAGATGAAAGTAAGTATTAAAAAATGAAAGGAGAAACAATGAAAAAACTAATAATAGCTAGTGCAATACTTTTAAGCTCTTGTGCTTATGATGCTAAAATAGATAGCAAATCCACTATGACTTCTTGTGTAGATAAAGGTTTAGATAAATCTACATTAATAGAATGTTCCAGCACTTATGCTGATGAAAGAAAAGCATTTTGTGAAATGAAAGCTAAAGAAGAATATGGTTTGTTTTCAACAGTATCAAACTATGTCTGGATTGGTCCTTTTCGTAGATCCAATCATTCAGATGCTATCTTTATACAAAGATGTTTAAAGAATAGTGGAGTTGAAGTATATAATGCAGCATATTAAAAAAGGAGGAAAGAGATGTTTAAAGACTTCTGTAAGTGGTGCGATAGACAAGAAGAAAACAATAACTGGTGGTTTATGATACCTGCTACTTTCTTGTTTTTTGGATCAGTAATTTGTTTTGTAATATTAATGATAATTATATTTGGAGGTTAATATGATTAAAAAAGGTATTAAATTATTATTAAAAAATCACTCTTATTCTACAAAAACCATAGGGGATTTTGTTTTTAAGAGGGTTTTTAAAGAACAATATGAGAATAAATATGGAAAAATAGTTCCACACCCATTAGGTGTATGTGGTCATGCTGCAGAAGTAGCATTTATAAAATTATATGATGGTAATGATATTAACAACACTAAGGAAGCAGTTAAAAAATATTGTCAAAAAATAGATTTAGAATATGGCATTTTAAATGAATTTAGTAATAAAGAATGTGAAGCAGCAATAGGTAGATTATTAGATGAATTTATACCTAATATTGCTAACTGGCATTTATTAAAAAAATTAAACATTAAAAAACAGCAACAAGCTTTTATGTGTGAGATTGGTAAATTAGAGATGCCTGTTAAAATGATTCTTGATTATGTAACAGATTCCAGAATTATTGATTTAAAAAGTGGAAAACCCTGGCACGAACACGATCAACAAATATCTTTATATAATTTAATACCACGATATAAAAATTATCATGCTTGTTTATTGTATGGTGTGCCAGTTCCATATTTAAAAACGATTGTTTCACATGAAACTAACGATTTAGCACTTCAAGTTATTGATAGATTTGCTAAAATAGAACAAGATTTATCGCAATTTAAAGACTGTAATGAGCTTATTCATTCAGTAAAATTTGATGATATGTGTAGTGAGAAGTTCCACTCTAATATATTTAAAGAAAGGGGAGCAAAATTATGGAAAACAATCTTAAAGAAGTAGTTTCTATAATCAAGAAAAAAGTGCCTACATTTAAGTTAAAAGAAACTGATGTTTGGACTAAAGGCAATCAAATAATAATAGCATCAAACACCTTGATCCGAGCAGCAATTGAAGCTGGTTTAGATTTTGTAGATTTAAAACCACAAGTTATAAATTTACCAAAAGGACCAGTTTACATAGTTTCTCAAACTGCAAAACACAATAACAGAACTTACACTTCTGTTGGAGAAGCAGTTGCAGAAAATCTAAATGGCGATATTCAATTTAAGAATAGAGCTAATATGGCAGAAGTTAGGGCTAAAGGCAGGATCTGCATTGCCTTTTTTGGTTTAACAGGCAGGGCTTATTCTGACCAAGAATCGCCTGATTTTAATAAAATGAGTGTAAAACAAGCTGCCAATACTAAATTACCAGTTAATCAATTTGTTGGAAAAAGTGATTTTACTGGTAATCCTGATATAATTGTTAAAAAATATAAGGAGGTAAAAAATGTCCGATGAACCAATCAAAGGAACTATCTATCCAAACAATGCTTTTTTTAAAGGTGATAGTAAACCTGGAACACCACCTTTTAAATCCATAAAACCCATTAATATTAATGGGGAAGAAAAAGATGTAGCGATGTGGATTAATACAGCAGATGGCGAAAAAGTAGAATGGACTGATAAGATGAGAGCTTTTTTTAAAAAGTATAAGTTCTACTTTAAAATATCTGAAAGGTGGATTCCTAAACAGGGGAATGGTAATATTCCTAAACAACCTGAGGCAGCACAAAAAAGTGTTGAAACTCAAGATGAGGAAATACCAATATAAGGAAGATGTGTCGGGACATCTCCTTAAAATGCCAAAAATTATCTTAGTTAAACAACTTATGGAAGAAATCCAGTTTAATTCAAGATTGCAGAAAATATTAAGTAAACGAAAATGAGTGGTTATATTAAATTATATCGCACTATATTGACAGATTTGTCAGAGGGCAAATACAAAAAACCTTTGTGTGAGTTATCTGCATGGATCTGTTTATTGCTTTTAGCTGATTACAAAGAGGGTAAAAGAGGTGTAATTAACACCACCCAGGAATCTTTAGCTACATTATTTGGTTGGAAAAGGTCTAAGGTTATAAGGTTTTTAAAGCGAACAATAAACGAACAGAAAATGATACTAAAAACGAACAATAATAGAACCATTATAACCATTGTAAAATATGACCTTTTTCAAGGTAATGGTATTCAAACCGAACAATTATCGAACAATAAACGAACAATAAACGAGCACATTATAAGAAGAAAGAAGAAAGAAGAAAGAAGTATATATACTGATTCTTTTGAAAGGTTTTGGAAAAAGCTAAGTTTCAGGGGTAAATCATCAAAAATGGAAGCATTTAACGAATATAAAAAATATGATGCTAAAACACAATCCACCCTTGCAGGTTTAGTAAACATATATACAAACAGCATAGAGGATAAACAATACCATAAGCATATATGCCGAGTTTTGAAATATAGGGCTTGGGAGGGCATAGAAATGCCTAAAATAATGCCTAGAATTGATCTATTAAAGGAAATAGCAGCAAAGATTAAATTAGGTGTTAGATCCACCAGTTTTGGGCCACAGGAAGCACAAGAGTGCCTAGATAAGAATTTAATAACTAAAAAGGAGTATGATAAATGGTAATGGTTATGTTAGTCCAATGTATTGTATTTGGTATAATGCTGTTTTGCCTTTATAAAATATTAAATGTATTCAATTCTTGACCTTTTTAGTGGCATAGGGGGTTTTAGTTTAGGATTACATAGTGCATCTGATAAATTTTATACAACAGCATTTTGTGAAATAGAAGAGTTTTGCCAGGCAGTTTTAAAAAAAAACTTTAAAAACACACCTATATTTAGTGATATAAAGGAATTAAATGAAAAAACACTCAAAGCAGCAGGAGCAGTTAAACCTTTTATTATCACAGGAGGATATCCCTGCCAACCATTTTCAGTTGCAGGAAAGAGAAAGGGTAAAGACGACCCTAGAAACCTCTGGTCAGAAATGTTTAGACTTATCAAGGAACTCAAACCTGTATGGGTTCTTGCAGAAAATGTTGAAGGACACATCAAATTGGGCTTGGACAAAGTATTATATGACTTGGAAAGCCAAAACTACACCACACAAACATTTATTATTCCAGCTACTGGTGTCGGTGCGAACCACCAAAGGAAAAGGTTATGGATTGTGGGCTACTCCCAACACAATGGATCACCTACCCCCGAGAGAGAAGGAGGACTGCTCAAGCAACCAGAAGAACCGAAAAAACAGATCTCGATCTGGGAATCTGAGGGAACAAGTAGTGCATCAGGAGATGTGGCCCACTCCCCAAGCTCACGAAGCTCGTTTGGGTTATCAAAGGAGAGACACAGGAAAAAAGGGAACACAAAAAAGTTTATCAACAATTATTATAGAAATGGAGGGAGGAAGAGAAAAGACAACTGGGCAACTGAACCCAACGTGGGTAGAGTGGTTGATGGGATTCAACCCTTTAGGGTGGACCGAATTAGAGCACTCGGAAATTCAATCGTTCCCCAAATTGCAGAAATCATTGGAAAGGCAATTATCTCGCATGAGGAACAAAAATGGAACAAAAATACAGAAAAATAAAACTTAAAATGGCACTTGGGACACCATTTACCAACAAAGAATGGGTAGATATAGAGCAGTTAGTGGGAATGGATCTAATGACTGGAAGTGATTTAAGAAATTTAGTTTTGATACTTTTAAAGAAGAAGAAAAAAGGGAGCTTTTAAACTCCCTTTTCTTTAATCACTTTCTGCAGTATCATCTGAATCATCATCATCATCATCAGAATCGCCATTATCTCCATTACCATTACCATTTCCATCATCGTCATCATCAAGAAACATAGTAATAGTATTTTCTATATCATCTAACATAGAAGTCCTCCTATTAAAATAAATTTAATAATTAACCATTTTTTTAAAAAAATCAACATAAAATGCTTGTTTTAATATAACATAATTGTTATATTATAGATTATATTGGAAGAATTGTATTTCCAATGGCTAAATTTAAGGACATCTATAAGGATGATTTTTTCATTTTAGCTTCCCTTTAAAAAAAATATATAAAAGAAAACTGCAGCTCTCATATCAGGAGAGCTGTTTTTACATGAGGACAAAACAATATGTTAGGAAAAAAAAAAGATTACAAACCATTTTTTAAACCAAAGAAGAAAAGAAAGAAAAAAAAATAATGGGAAAAAATTATAGATATGCTAAAAAAAGTATATTAACATTAACAAAAGAATATAGAACAGGATTAAAAAGTGGAAAAGGTAAGTCATATACATACAAAAAGCGAAGATATGGTAAATAATCCAAGCCATTATACTGCTGGGAAAGAAGAAGTTATAGATATTATTGATAAATCTTTATCGGATCAGGAATATATAGGATATTTAAAGGGTAATATTTTAAAGTATCTTTTGCGATTTGGCAAGAAAAAAGGAGCTGCTGCTACTGAAGACATAGGAAAAGCATCTTGGTATATAAACAGATTACATAGAAGATTATTTACAATAGAACAAGAACAAAAGAAGAACGATTAATTTCGGTAAAAAGGCACTCTGCCTAAAATATGAAAGAAAAAGGCAGACCAAAAGCAAAGATAGATACAGAAGTATTAAATAAATTAGCAGCAATGCAATGCACATTAGAAGAAATAGCAAATTGGTTTGGTGTAAATAAAAGCACTATATCAAGGAGATTTGCAACAAATATCACAAAAGGTAAAAGTAAAGGCAAAATTAGTTTAAGAAGAGCCATGTACTCTAAGGCCCTGGAAGGAAATGTTACTATGTGTATATGGTTGTCAAAGCAGTATTTAGGTATGAAAGAAAGGGTAGAAACTAGCGAAGAAGCAAAACCATTGCCCTGGATTGATTAAATGAATATAATACAAGGAGACTGCAGGGAGAAATTAAAAGAACTGCCAGACGAAAGCATAGATTGTATTGTTACATCTCCTCCTTACTGGGGATTAAGAGATTATGGTGTAGACAATCAATTAGGCACAGAAAAGAAATTAACAGATTATGTAAATAATCTAGCAGATGTATTTGATGAATGTAAAAGAGTTTTAAAGAAAACAGGAACAGCTTGGTTGAACATTGGAGATAGTTATGCTCAAAAAGATTTAAAGGCAAAAGATTTATGTCTAATACCTTTTAGAGTTGCTTTAGAACTGCAGCAAAGAGGTTGGTATGTAAGATCAGATATTATTTGGGCAAAACCAAACCCAATGCCTGAGAGTGTAAGAGATAGACCAACTAAATCACACGAACATATATTCTTGTTAAGCAAATCTAAAAACTATTATTATGATATTGATGCTATTAAAGAACCTGTAGTTGAGAGTTCTAAAAAATTACAAATGTTGCCAGGTGTTGGGGGAAAGAAATATGGAAACAGTAAAGATAAACATCATTTAACTAAAAGTGGTTTGAAAGTTAAAAATAGAATGGTAAGAAACAAAAGAGATGTATGGACAATAACTACCAAACCATACAAGGAAGCACACTTTGCAACTTTTCCTAAAGACTTAATTGAACCTTGTATTAAAGCAGGTTGTCCTAAAGATGGGGTTGTTTTAGATCCTTTTGCAGGTTCAGGAACAGTAGGGGAAGTAGCTAAAGAATTACAAAAAGATTTTATTTTAATTGAATTAAATCCAGAATATATAAAACTAATAGAAAAGAGGGTAAATAAATTATTATGAATGAAAATAAATTTAAGGAATATATTGCAATAACAGTATTAACAATATGCTTATTGTATTTAATGTTAAATGTGTAAATGCCACTTACTAAACACCAAAAAGAAGTAGCAGAATGTAATAGCAGGTTTAGAGTGTTGGTTACTGGTAGGCGATTTGGTAAGACTTTCTTAGCAATAAGAGAGTTAGCTAGATTTGCTATAAAACCAAAACAAAATGTATGGTATGTTGCACCAACTTATAGAATGTGCAAACAGATAGTATGGAATGAATTAAAAGATAAACTAATAAAAATAAACTGGATAGAGGAAACAAACGAACAAGAACTATGTGTAACACTTCGTAACAAAAGTAAAATAATATTAAAAGGTGCTGATAACTACGATAGTTTAAGAGGAGTAGGATTAAACTTTGTTGTATTAGACGAGTTTGCAGATATTAAAGAAGCTGCTTGGTTTGAAGTTTTAAGGCCCACATTGGCAGATACAAAAGGACATGCTTTGTTCGTAGGCACACCAAGAGGACAATCTAGCTGGAGTTATGAGTTATTTAACAGAGGTAAAGACACAACACAAAAAGAATGGAAGAGTTGGAGATTTAAAACAGTTGATGGAGAGCAAGTTACTGAAGAAGAAGTAGAACAGGCAAAACAAGATTTAGATGATAGAACATTTAAACAAGAATTTTTAGGCAGTTTTGTTACCTATTCTGGACAGGTCTACTACAACTTTAATAGAGAGAAGCATGTTAAAAGATGTAATATCACAGAGGGAACATTACATATAGGAATGGATTTTAATATAGAACCTATGTGTGCTGTTGTATTCCAGACTGATGGATCAACAGTTAAAGTAGTAAATGAAATAGTATTACACACTTCCAATACTGATGAAATAGCAGAGGAAATTAAAAATAGATACGAGAACAAAAGAATTATTATCTATCCTGATCCTGCTTGTAGGCAAAGAAGAACAAGTGCAGGAGGGAGGACAGATTTAAGTATATTACAAAATGCTGGATTTTCAGTAAAATGTAAGTATAGACACCCTGAAATAAGGGATAGAATAAATGCAGTTAATTCAAGACTGCAAAATAGTGAGGGAGAAGTATTATTGTATATTGATCCAAGATGTAAGAGAACCATTCATTCATTAGAAAGACAATTATACAAACAAGAATCAAGTGTTCCAGATAAAGATAGTGGTTATGACCACATGAATGATGCTTTAGGATATGCAATAGAATACTTATTCCCAGTTAAAAATATAGTAAATTTTGAACAACCAAGGAGATGGAGTTAAACAATGGCTTATGACAGAGAATATTTAGAAACAGTCCATGATAATTATAAGAAGCTAACCCAACAATGGGAGTTTCTAGTAAGAAGTTATTATGGAGGAAAAGAATACAAACTAGGAAATTATTTACACCAATATAACCTGGAATTAGATAACGAATATGATTTAAGATTAGATTCAACACCTTTAGACAATCATTGTAGAAATGTAGTTCAGGTGTATAGCAGCTTTTTATTCAGGCAACCACCGAAAAGAGATTTAGGTAATTTTGCCCAAGATGAAGCAGTCCAAGCATTTATGAGAGATGCAGACTTAGATGGTAGAGGATTAGACACACTTATGAAAGATGCTTCTACCTATTCAATGATTTATGGTAATTGCTGGTTATTTGTAGATAAACCAACCACAAATGTTGGAACAAGAGCAGAAGAATTAAAAGAGGATATAAGACCTTATGTAAGTATAGTTACACCTGAAAATGTTACTAACTGGAATTATGAAAGATTGCCTAATGGAAAATATGATTTAACAGAAGTTGTTGTTAGAGAAGATATAAATAAAGAGGGAACTATATATCGTGTATGGAAAAAAGACCTTATTAGTTTATGTTTTTTACCAGATAAAGGAGAATCTGTTACTTTGGAAGAATTGCCTAACAAATTGGGTAAGATTCCTGCTGTAATTCTTTACAATCAAAGATCGCCATCTAGGTATATAGGACTTTCGTCATTAGTTGATGTCGCAGAGTTACAGCAGTCAATCTATAATGAGTTATCTGAAATTGAGCAATTAATTAGATTAACAAACCACCCATCATTAGTTAAGACAGACAGTGTAGAAGCTAGTGCTGGAGCAGGTAGTGTTGTATTGTTGCCTGATGATTTAGATCCTAATTTAAAACCTTATCAATTACAACCAAGTGGAGCAAGTTTGGATAGTGTAATGAATAGTATTAAAGAAAAAGTTAGTGCTATTGATAGGATTTCACATTTAGGAGCTGTTAGAACAATAAGAGAAACACCGACATCTGGAATAGCATTAAGAACAGAATTTAATATGTTGAACAGCAAACTGTCAGAACAGGCAGATTTACTACAATTAGCTGAGGAACAAGTATGGGATTTATATGCTGATTGGCAGGACATGAGTTTTGATGGGGAAATAGAATATCCAAATAACTTTGACATAAGAGATTATGCTGGGGATTTAGATTTCTTTCAAAAAGCAAAATTAGCAGGAGTTAAATCAGAAACATTTAACAAAGAAGTAGATAAGTTAATTGCTGGTGCTGTTGTTCAAGATGAAGAAGTATTAAATGAAATTAATATACAAATAGATGAACAAGCTGTGTCCATAGGGGAATTTGAAGCAGAGAAAGTAGAAACTCCAGTTGAAGAAGAAACTCCAGTAGAAGAAGAGGAGTAATAAATGGCAGCAAGGTGGTTAGATAATCAAGGAAAAAGAACACAAAATTTTCTTGATTTAAAAATAGATGTTCATAGAAAAAGATTAATTAAATCTTTAGAGGAATTAGAAGAAGAAGTTATTGCTATGGTATCTACTCTTCCAAAAGAGGGAGGAAATTTATTTAATGTTAAAATAGCAATAGAAAAAAGAGCTACATTAAAACAATTAATTGAAAAGACATATTTAGTTACATCAGATAAAAATATAAGAGATTATAACACTATAACTAAAAGAATAATTAAAGATTTAGAAAAATATAAATTACCTGCTAAATTTGGTCATTTAACACAAACAGATGCAGATACAGTTGCTAGATTAAAGAAATTATATTTTAATCAGTTTAAAGAAGCTGGGACAACAATACAGGCAGCATTATCACAAGAAATATATAATGGTGCTTTAATGAAAAGACCAATTAAAGATGTAATACACAATGTTAGACAAAAGATAAATGGTGTGTATGCAAAAAGCGACCAAAAAGCAATTCAAAAATTAGTTGCTATTGCTAATGAAAACCCCAGTTCAAGAGCTGGTAAGAAAGCAGTAGAAAAATTACATACTATATATGGTAGTGATAGAACAGGGGACAATTTAAAAAGATATGCTCAACAAATATCACACGATTCTGTTATGCAATTTCATAGCCAAGTAAATATTGCCAAAGCTAAAGAATATGGATTTACTAAATGGCGATATGCAGGGAATGTAATAGGAACTACAAGAGATTTTTGTAGGAATAGAGTAGGAAAAGTATATACTGAAGTAGAGATAAGAAAAATTTGGTTGGCTTCTAGTTGGTCAGGAAAAGCACCTGGAGATGCTTTTATTGTTAGAGGTGGTTATAATTGCCGACATCATTGGCAACCAATAGACGACAGTTTTCTTGATAATTCAGGAAAATTAATTATATAACATATTTACTCATAGGAGGTAATCATGGTTGAAGAACCTAAAACTGTAAAAAAAACGACTGAAACAAAAGAAACCAAAGCTGAAGTAAAGGAAGAGAAGTCAGGTAAATTCTCACAAGAGGACCTTGATGGTGTAGTTCATAAAAGAGTTATGCAAGAAAGGAAGAAATGGGAGGATAAATTATCTGGTCATGACCTTAACGAACTTGTAAGTGCAAAGGAATCTCAAGATGAAGCTGAAAAGAAAAGGGACATAGAAAAAGGCAATTTTGAGAAAGTTCTTAAAGATGCAGCCGACAAACATAAAGAGGAAGTATCTTCTTTAAAGAAACAAGTGCATAATATGAAAGTTGATGAGGCGATAGTAAATGCTGCTTCAAAGCATAATGCTGTTGATCCTGAACAGGTTATGACATTAGTCAAACCAACTGTGAGGATAAATAAGGACAGCGATATAGAAATAATAGATGCCAACAATCAAAAACGATATAATGCAGATGGTAAACCTTTATCAGTAGATTATGCTGTTAAAGAGTTCCTTACAAATAATCCACATTTCCAAAAGGCAGGTCAATCTGGCTCTGGAAGTGAGGGAAAAATTGGTGGAGGTAAACCCAGTCCTTTCGATATCTTAAATATGAGTAGTGATGAACTCGCTGATAAAATGAGAGATCCAGACTTTAGAGATAAATATAATAAAGAACATAGGTCTAAAAGAAGTTCACGAATAGATGTTAAAACAGGGTAATCATTAAAATTAATTATAAATAAATAAACTAATAGGAGGTTTATATGGCTAATGAAACGACAAGCTCAACATTGAGTGAGCTATACACAGAAATCGTTGCTGAAGCCCTTTTTGTTGCACAAGAAGCTAGTGTTTTAAGAAACCTAGTAACTAATTACAACATTACAGGTCAAGGCAAAGAAATCTCTGTGCCTATTTATGCTGCAGTAAGTGCTGCTGCTGTTGCAGAAGCAACTGATTTATCTAACACAGCAGTCAATCCAACAGAAGCAACTTTTACAGCTTCTGAACATGGAGTAATGACAACACTTACAGATTTAGGAGCATCAACAGCTTCTAGAAATGTTGCAGCAGACATTGGTAAATTGTTTGGAAATGCTATTGCTAAAAGAATGGATCAAGACATTATTGCTTTATTTGATGGTTTTGACACAATAGTTGGAACAAATAGTGCAGCTTGGACAGCAGCTAAAAGTTTTGAAGCTGCAGCTGAGTTAAGAAACCAAAATCTACCAGTAAATGAATGTAATTTGGTTATACATCCATATATTGCTTATGATTTAAAAGCAAATGCAACTAACTCTTTTGTAAATCCTGCAGATGCAAGATTACAAAATAATGTAATGGGAACTGGATTTGTTGGTTCTATTGCAGGTATGAATGTTTATGAATCATCAAACATTGATACACTTGGTGGTGTAACAGGAGATTATTTATTTGCTGCTTTTCATCCGAGTGCAATTGGACTTGCGATGAAACAGGACTTAAAAATCGAAACACAACGAGATGCAAGTCTACGAGGAACAGAAATCGTAGCTACTGCAGTTTGGGGTGAGGGCGAAATACATGATGCTTATGGAGTTGAATGTGTTGCCGATTCATCTATTAAATCACCATAATAGATAACTATTAAAGTGGGTGGATTATCTGCCCACTTTTTTTTTTAACAAAGGAGATTAATATGGCTATAAAAGAAATTTATGATCCAACTACTTATGTAAATATAAAGAAAAAAAATGGTAAGATTATTAAAAGAGCTTCTGCTTGGGCAGAAAATAATCCATCATTATTAAAACATTTTGGTTGGACTGTTGTTGATGGTAGTGTTAAAGAGAAACCAAAATCAAAAACAGAAGTAAAACCAAAAAGAAGAAAAAAAAAAGTAAGTAAAAAATAACATTATTATATAGGAGGATTAAATGGCAATGTGCAATACAACTGATATTCAAAATCAGTTGCCAGAGATATATACCTATGGCATTAGTGCTGCAAATGTGGATTCATATTCTTGGATTCCAAAAGCACAGAATGACATAAAAAGACAACTACGAAATGAGTGGTGGCCCAAATACCAATCAGATAGAGTAAAAGATATTTCCTATTTAGGAACACAGGAGATGGATTCGGATAAATTAACTGAAAGCCAATTAAATAAACTTTGTATTTATAGAGTATTAGGTTGGTATCTATTTCCAGCATTATCTAAATGGAATCCTGCTGGTCAGGAAGATAAATTTCAATTAAAAATGAAATATTATAGAGATGAATATGATGCAGAATGGAATGCAATATTAAGAGATGGAGTAGAATATGATGCAGATGATGATAGCTCTATAAGTAATGTTGAAAAAGAACCATTACACACATTAAGGTTAGTAAGATAATGGATATTGAAGCATATATATTTTTAGTAGTATTATTGTGTGTTTCTTGTTGGATAATTAGTTTGACATGGAAATAACAATTAAAACCAATGCTAAGTTAATATCAAAAAAACTTAAAAAGTTAATACGAGAAAGACCTAGAGCAACTAGGGCAGCTTTAGGTAAAGCAGCAGAATTTGCTAAAGCAGGTATTAAACAAAGAACACAAGAGAAATCTTTAGATGCCTTTATGAAACCATTAGCACCATATTCTGAAGCATATATAAAGTTTAAAGGTGGTAAATATACAGGTAAAGTGGACCTAACATTTACCAGTAAGATGTGGTCAAGTTTGACTACTAAATCTGATGCTAACCAAGCGAGATTGTTTTTTCTCGGACAACCAGCTAAATATGCAGCATTTCAGCATTTTGGAATGAGAAGAGGTGGAAAGGTATCAAAACCAAGACCATTCTTTGCATTGTCCGAAAAACAACAAAAAGTAATAACAAAACTATTTATGAATGAGTTTAGAAAGAGATTTCAATTATGAGTGAAAGAGAAGATATAGCAGGAAATATAATAAGTGTTTTAGATGCAATGAGTTCTCCTGAATTAAAAAAAATAACAAGAGAA
>VTLG01001910.1_pt1 | contig 17899 bp, 22 predicted proteins | sample 4694571 | NCBI WGS metagenome assembly VTLG01 (sample SAMN12604809, study PRJNA352737) | marine metagenome | biome: ENVO:00000447; feature: ENVO:00000209|ENVO:00000569|ENVO:01000036; material: ENVO:00002151; isolation source: viral sequences binned using virsorter ... | reverse complement strand
TTCATAATTTAGATCCAATCTGGTTTTCGGGATTCGTCACGTAGATAATTAGATGCAACCCAAGGTTTGCTCCTAATGTAATTTTTGTAAGCAGTAAAAGTGTCAATGCTTGTGTCATGTTTATACTCATCTGGCATTGCACGAGTAAAAGATTCCACCATACAATAGCATGTAATCACTTCATTTGCAAATCTATGAAAAGTTTTCTTTGCCTCAAACAATGCTTTATGACATCCATGCAATTTACCATATCTATGTCTATATTCATCAGATAAAGCACACCCATGCTGTATCAACCATGCAGTATTATACATACTTGCTGCTGCCCATTGAGTGCATGGATGATTCCTAAATGCACCCTTCTTAACCGAATAAGGGGTTCCATCTTTCTTCTTAACTAAATCATCACCCCAATCATAATACCAATGGGAGAAGACAATGGAGAGCATTTGACATGTCTCCAATGGCATCTTGACCACATGTTTGTCAGGTAATACTCTTGCTGACCTATGTGGATCCCAATCTGTTACAAAGATGTTCATGCTACTAGTTCAATAAATTCACCAAGAACTTTCTTGTTAAGTTTTTTAGTCTTAAGAGACTTAACAAACGCTCTCTTGATTTGTGCTTTGGTTGCTTCATCATCCACATCAAATTCAGAATCTTGAGCAAGTGCTGTAGAAGAGATGGCGAAGTATGCATCATAACCTGAATTGGTAATAGTGCAACTCTTATTCTTTTTCCAATCTTTCAACTGCTTATCATTATCCCAATGATAAGATGAAATGAACCATCTTGCATCACGACTTTCAAGAACACGAATACCAATAAAATTAGTAGAAGGGAATCTATCTTGAAGATTGTATAGAAGAGCATCAGTGAACTTTCTATAAGAACCAGGAATTTTATAGGTTCTACCAAGTTTACGATCTCTTAAGAAAGAACGATCACCATGACACTGATTACATCCTAGAAATGGTTCATCTTCCCAATGACGCTCAACCGTTGTATTGAAAGGAAGTTGATGACCTTCACCATCAGTCAATACAATACACTGAACCTTCTCTACATTATTCTTCTCTTGAAACTGTGGGATGATCTGGTGAAGAGCAACTAGTGTTTCATTCAATGGTGTTCCTGAAAGAACCAATTGATGTGGATAATCAAAAATAGTGCGGTTTGTAAATGAATAAGCAGTTCTCCATATGTTGATCATTTGATTCTCTAGTTCATTAGCATTTGAGTCACTAGTAAAGAAGTGCATCAAGTTAAAGTCACTATCAACATGAAGAAAACCTTCCTCTCTTACACAATGCTGAACCTTTTCATTTATCATTTTATCGTAATGACTTTGACGATAAGTTTCATCATTTCTGTTTCTAAATTCACTAGTAAATGCATACACATCAAAAGGAATCTGAACTTTATTACAGAACCAGATTAGATTGTAAAGTTGCTTCAAGGTGTCCTGAAGAACATGTGACATAGATCCAGACCAATCTAGAATAAAGATTAGACCATGATTCTTACCATCAGGAAGAACAGTTACTTTCTTGAATAGATCTTCATTGAACTTATATGTATGAAGTTTTCTTGTATCTAGAACCCCTGTCCTAGAAGTAGCAGCACGAGCGTAAGCAGAAGCAGACTTTCTACACTCGAATTCTTTAACAAGATACGACACTTCCTTTTGAGCATCTTTCTTGAATTTGGCATACTCTCTATCAGGGTGCTCGAATGTGGTTTTAGGATAAAGATATTCTAATCCTTCAGGAACATTATCATACTCACCATATCTTTCTGCTAATGCATCATTATACTTTTCTTCTGCTGCAAGATAATGATCATCCACTATCTTATGAATGGTTTCATTAGATACGATAACACTATCAAGATTAAGTTTAGGAATCTCTACATATACATTCTCTGCTGAATTCTCTGATATAAGATCCTTCAACTTATCATTTAATGATGATGCTGTTTTAACATCAAAATTAGGATCCTCTACAGAAGAAGCAGGATCGCTCCCCCTAAAATCACTATCAATATCACTGTTCCCACTTTCCAAAGGAGCATTGCTATCAGAGTCAGAAAAGGAAGCATCAGTATCACCAGTGCTATCAGAGTCAGCATCCCCAGAAGATACACTATCGTTCCCAGAATCGGATTCTGGGAAAAGTTCTGACTGAATGCCTTCAGTCGCTTGAGAAACTTGTTCTTTTGTTTCTTGCTCCTGCTTGCAGAAATTATATAACGCTTCTGCTGCTGCGATGGTGTCAGTAAAGGTCTCGGCATTTTGAATTAGAGTGATAATCTCCTTTTCAGCATCTGAAAAAGATATAGGAAGGAACGAACCAATCTTGAAATATAGATTAGCACGATCAGCAAGATTAAAAGTATCAATATCTTCATTCTCTATCTCAAAGAAATCACTTTGGTGCATCTCATTATACCCTCTATAGAAGGATTTGGCAATTCCGAGATACTTTCTCTTCATCAATTTCTCAATACGAGCATCCTCACATACGTTTAAGAAGTTATGAGGAACATGCTTTGGGGGATCCTCATTTGGTGTGAAGAGTGCATGTCCTACTTCATGTCCTACAAGCATATCATATACATAGTTGCTTGCTTTCTCCCAGATAGGAAGGATCAATACACGAGTATCGGTATTGAATTGTGCTGTCTCAACATGCTTATGCTCTACTACAATATCCTCAGTAGCAAGCAACTTTGCTAGTTGTGACTTGATTTCTTGCTGAACTGCCATCTTTGTTTTCGTTCGATATACCTATAATACACGAAAACCTCCCTTGAGAGGAGGTCTGTAGACACTTTATCAAGTGTCTTCTTCTTGCTTTGGCACTTCGTAATGCCTGTGGTTTAAGATGGCGTTTCTTTTCCTTCTTGGAATGATGCTGCCAGTTAGGAACTTTCATCGTTCTCACCCCATGCTTCTGATTCATTGGTTCCCATACCGTGACAGACAGTATATTTATCCTGACCATCAGGTTCATTTAGAACTGATGGATTATTCCCTATCTGGACGCACTTCTCTTCAGACATTGTTCTTCACGGTATCCATAATATTTATTGTAGGGAACCATCCCAAATCACGCAAGCTTCTTGTGTCAGCACATAAACTGTCTGGTTCACCAGGTGTATCCTCTTTAATAGGTAAATGTCCCATACCCATTGCTTCTGCTAGTTCTAGAACTGATGTTTCCTCTCCTGTTCCTATATCAATGTGTCCAGTATAGGTGCTTGGTATAAGATGACCAATAGCACTTACAACATCATTTACATGTATCCAGTCCCTCCTGTGCCTTGTGAGATACTTTGCAGTGCCTTCTTGAAGCATTCTATACAACATATCCTTTCTACTGCCTTCCTCTGCCCAGACGTTGAAGAAACGCATTCCTACGCTATCAGGAGGTGCTTGAACTTCATTTACCTTTTTGGTTATAGCATAAGGATTTTGCCACCACCCATGAGCACCAGCAGAACTAGCATATAATAACCTAATATTATTCTCCCTACAGTAATCAAAGATAGGTTGAGACTTCTCTACATTATTTCTCCAGAACTTATTAGGATTCTCTATACTATCTCGAAGTGCAGCAAATGCAGCAAGGTGAATCACCACATCAAATTTTGGATTATACAGATCACTATACTCTGCAAAATTACCAATATCAACTGGAAAATCTATCCCTGTAACATCAAAACCAAGTCTTACTAAATGAGAATAAACATGACTTCCAATGAATCCTTTATGCCCAGTAACTAATGCTTTCATGATTCTATCCTACTAAATCCTTTTACTTTCTCAAATTTGATATGGTTCTCAAACTTATCCTCCATACCAGTCTTATGAGAGATAACAAATACATTTGCATCCTTAATCACAAAACGGATAATCTTGGTAAAGTATTCTGTTCCCATCTCATCTAACGAACTGTCAAATATTTCATCCAAGATTAATAGATTAGTATTGACAGAGTTCTTCATTCTAGCAACTTCTCTCCAAGTAAACAAGAGTGCTAGGTCAATTCTCATCTTCTCTCCTTCAGAAAAAGAAGCATAAGAAAAGTCTTCATGGATAGGAGACTGAATAGTTTCATTAAACTCCTCATCCAATGTGAAATTGGTATAGAAATCCATGATCTGCAAGTATCTATTTACCTGCTGATTGATCAGTGGAAGATATTTTTTGATTATATGAGTCTTTACTCCACCATCTTTGAGCAATCCATACATGAAATTATTATAATTTATCGTATCTTTTCTTGAAGATAACTCATCGTAGGTGGTTCTTAAACTTTCTTGGAAGGTAGCTAGTTTCTCATGCTCAGTATTTCTGTCTGCAAGTTGATCGGTAAGTCTTTGTATTTCCGATTCCAGATCTCTGATTTGTCGTTGACACCCAGAAATCCTAGTATTGTTTTTAGAAATGCCATGCGTTAGTTGAGTAATCTCCTTCGATAGTGTGGTAAATTGATGCTCTCGCTCTTCCTCGTTTTTAATTGCTTCTTCTAGTTCTTTATAACCAGATTGCAACTCCTTTGCTTTAGTTTGAGCATCGTTAATTTTATTTATTCTAAAGGACTCATCAATAGACTGTGTGCATGTAGGACAAACCGTATTCTCTGTGAAAAACTTATGTTCTTTAGTAATGGTCGATACTTTTTGGGATATCTTACCTTTAAGATTTCCTAACTTTCGTAACTTTTCTGTAGCTCCTGTTACTTCTTCTTGCCGTTTTGTAAGATCGAATACATCATTTTCTAGTTGTTCATTTGCTGACACATAACCATCAGATTCTGTAAAAAGAGTAGAAATTTTTTCTTGGTTTTCATTTATTCTATCCTTACCTTGAGATGCTATCTCATTCATAAACTTCTCTTGCATGGCAACTTTGTCATTAAGAGATTCTTTTTTAAGAGTAAGAACCTTAACTTCCTCTTTGATACCACGAATCTTTTCTTTAATAATATTGTTCATACTAGAGAAGATCTTAATATCCAACAAATCTTCAATCACTTCTCTACGATTAGAACTAGTCAATTGCATGAAAGGAACAAAGGTGCTTGATCCTAATATAACAATCTGAGTAAAAGACTTATAGTTCATCTTAAGAACATTCTGCTCAAACCACTTCTGCTGATCATTAGCATTAGCAAATTGATCTAAACATTTACCATCACGATGAATCTCAAAGACATTTGGTTTTATACCTCTAACTACTTTCCAATCTGTTTTTGAAATACTAAACTCAACTTCTACTTTTGTATCCTTTTCATTCATACTATTAATAAGTTGTGACTTATTAATTTTACGAAATGGTTTACCAAACAAACCAAAAGTAAGTGCATCCAATACTGTACTCTTCCCTGACCCATTACTACCAGTAATGAGAGTAGATGCATGTTGATTAAATTTTATTTCGCTAAAGTGATTTCCAGTGCTTAAAAAGTTTTTCCAGCGAATAGTCTCAAATAAAATCATTACTAGTTTCAGGTGGGATTACAACATCAGCAGAAGTTATAACTGTATAGTTATAATTGTGCATTTGACAGGTCTTGAGCATAACCTGATCTTCTACTTCGAGCACATGTATTGGAGGATGTTCTGATTCCTCTAACATCATAGCAAAGCGGATAGCATCATCCTCTTCTTCAAATAGATAGAGGACTTGATCTCCCTCTTCATCTATAACCGAGTATGCACCTTCACTTTCTTTACCTTCGATAGTTAGAATAAACATTTAAACTAACTCACATGCTTCTTGATAGGTTTCCTGTATCATTTTCTGAATACGAGACTTATCAAGATTTACTTCCGACTCTTGCACATATCGATTAAGAATAGAAAGAGTATCTTCTGATTCAAATGCTTCAAACTCTTCTGCTTCTTGTAAACCAAAATTTTCTATAACTTTAAGTTCAGCAACATTTGCACTATACAATTTATCAATAAACTTCTCAAACTTCTTACCATCAGACTTATTACGAACAACAACCTTTACAATCTTATTCTCCAACTCTCTGGCATCAAATAACTGATGATCCTGATCATTATAGTAGATTATCTTATGAAGTCTATATGGATTATTAACTGGTGTATGTTCTAATGTTTCTGTATCAAATAAATGAAATCCTCTATTCTCATCATTTACATCATTCCAGAACATTTCATAAGGATTTCCTAAGTAGTAAATATTTTCTTGATTAGAACGGCAGTGGTAATGTCCAGAATATGTTTTATCAAATTTCTTAAATATACTCCATTCCATTCCATGCTCCATCATATGACCTGGTGTTGCCCTAAATCCATTTAACTCAAGATGCCCCATGCAAATAGATGCTCGTGACTTATTAATCAATCCAAAACTCTTATCTTCATTCTCTTTGTTTATCCAAGGCACAAGAAGAATATTACATCCACCTATCTCTATAGAACTTACTTCTGAATACGTTTTTACATTATCATATTCTCTCAATAGAAGATCTACTGCATTTACATCATTTGTATTCTTATAATAAGCTGTATGATTACCAACTATACTATGAAGAGTGATTCCCATACTCTCCAAACGATCAAAATAATTATCCTTTGCCCATGTCAATGCACCAAAATCAATACTCTTACGGATATCAAAGGTATCTCCCATATCAATAACCGTAGTAATACCTTCCTTCTCTAAAGTAGGAAAGAAGATATTATTGTAAAACTTCAGAAAATAATCGTGAAAAAGTTTAGAGTTTTTCCGTGCTCCGAAGTGCTGATCCGTGATGATTGCAATCTTCATCAGTTACGTAACTTAGCATGAACCGCATCTTTGATCTGATTATAGTCTGAATACTTATCTCCGTCAATCCTATTACTGTCATCAAACACTTCATTATATCCTGACTTCTCAAGTATCTTATTCTTAATTTCTAATTGGCGTTTCTCTCTTTGTATTCTGCGGAGAAATGCGTAATGTATAATTTGCGTAAAGTAAGCAAAAGGATTTTGGGATTTCTCAGGATTAAAATTATGTATGTATTGAACGCAATTTTCGATTCCATCAGAGATCATGTCCTCCTTAAACATGTAATTAACAAAGTTTGGTTTGAATGATAAGTGATTTGCAATCTTTAAAAAACACTCACCAATGTAACGAGGTATAACTGGTTTAGGTTTATCTTGCAGTCGTGCGATCTCAACATCCTCACGATACCTTATTAGAGCAGCAAGAAATTCCTTGTTATTCACATAATGCTCTGACCTTTTTCTTTTTGCCATAGGTCTAATTATTGCCATAGGTCTTTGTCACTACTATGTAGATAGTATAACATTTAAATGGAGACTTGACAAGTTATAAAATCACATATAGACTAACTCTGTCAGGGTTGAAGGGAACGCTTTAGCTATTATTATTAGAAGGATTCTTAAATATCTTTTCTAAAAGTTGTTTAGTGTCATGTATATTACCTAGATATCCCATTTTTCTACTCATCTTTGCTTGATTATTATTATCTTTTTCTGTATCTCTAAGAAATCTTTGATACATTGCGATCATTTCCATATCCGATGATTCAGATAAAGTCATGACATGATCTAGATTCATTATAAACATATCTTCTTTAGTAGTCTTTAACCAAGGTTCTACTTTATATCCAACGACTCCTACCTTACCTCTGATTTCAGAAATCTTAATAGGACTATGAAGGATTAACATAGTTCTATTTTCTTCTTCAGACGCAGCGACTTTGGCGAAAATTTCTTCACCAGAATTAAGTTTTAAGGTAGCATAAAAGTCGTCTTCTATCATTTCTTTAATTGTATAGTGATTATTTCATAGTTAAAGTTTTCTTCATTGTAGATTTTAATTCTTTCTATAAAGTGATTCAATGTATAGTTTCTTTTTGATTTAGTTGTGCAATCATCTGCTATGTCATACAGTATTGCTTTTACTTTGTTTGCTCCCTTTCTAAGAACTCTTCCAATGCTTTGTAAATTTCTAACTCGTGATTTTGACGGTGAGGCAAAGATAACATTATGGAGATTTTTAATATTGATACCAGTAGAAAAAGTTCCATAAGAGGCAACGATAATAGCGTTGTTTTCTTGTTCGGTAATTTCTCTTACTAATTCTCTTTCTTCAGCATCCACTCCACCATGAACGAAAAATAATTTACGATCACTATTCTTATTATTATTTATCAAATCGTAAAGAACTTGACCATGTGCTTCTACTCTACTGTATAGTATAAGCGTATTACCCTTTAGATCTAACGTGAGATTTTTTATAAAATTATTTCTTTGTTCATGACTAATAAGATATTCTATTTCATCATTATAAGTATCAAATTTTTGTGGAGGATGTTTTAGAACAAGACATTGTATATCTAATCTAGATAAATGACCCTGTTTCATTAATTCATCTGTTCTAGTTACCTTATATGCAGGACCAAATAAACCCTCTAACACCCATTTATGAGTCTGTGTGCCATCTAATGTTCCAGTAAATCCAAATCTATACTTAGCATGATGTAACTTAGTCATTATAGATATTAAAGACTTACTCTTAAAGAGGTGTGCTTCATCTCCTATAACTACATTATAATCTTCAAAGAATGAACGTTCTAGTTTATAAACAGATTGCCATGTTGTAATCGTTACTGGAAACTCATTTGTTTTTTCTTTACCTGCATAGATACGGTGGCAAAATGAATCAGCATCCCAACCATAATCTAAGAAGTCCTTATACATCTGTTCTACGAGGGATGTCGTGGGAACAACTAAAAGAATTTTTTGGCCTTTGTCAACGTAATATCTTACAAGAGAATATATCATCAAAGATTTTCCTGAAGCAGTGGGTGATATCAATAGCTTTCTATTATGTCTTAAGGCATCGTATACTCCCTCAATTTGGTACTTCCTGGGTTGATGATTGCAAATAGAACCCATATAATCTTTCACACCTGCATATGATATTCCCTCATTCACTTCAAAGGGAGCACCATAGTATTCGTTATCTGCGAACTTATATGTGTAATCGTGTCTATCACAGAAAGCAATAATCTTATCTAACAGTCCTACATATATCTTCTTTGTTCTCATATCAAATAGGTGGATCTCTCCATTCCAATTCCTATTCCGATATTGTGGCATAAACTTTGCACCCTCTACCTCAAAGGTAAAGTGGTCTCTTAACTCATACTCAATATGAGGTTCTGAATCAATTTTTAAAAATACTTCGTTAGACTTAGATATAACGACATTAGCAGACGTATCAATCACCTAGTACATGCGTCTAGGGGTATTTATGAACCTATGTCAAGCTTATATTTTTTTCTATGAGGGGAATTACCTTTGGGTGTAGTCCATCTCAAATTGTCAACATGATTGTTCCTAGTATCACTATCAATATGATCTATAATAGCAGATTCTCTCATAAATTGTTTTGCTGATTCTGGACATTTATCCCAATCTTCCTTTGGTATAGGAGGATATTCATCAATAGGTTTCCATGCCTCCATTACTGCCCTATGATATTTTACTTGAATAGAAGTTAAATTCGGATCTTTAGTTAATCTTTTATAATATGGAGAATCTGGATCACATTGTAACTTTTGTTGAGATGAATTATAATTATATTCTTCAAATAGTTCTGGAGTTTCTTTTTTACTAACTCTTAACTGAACATTATGGGGAACGTTATATCCCTTTTCATATGAATCATGTGTTGGATTTAATATTTTCCATTTAGAAGTTTTTGTGCTAAGAACTCTTCCATCTTTAGAGACAAAATAATCAGGAACTTCAATTCCAAATTTTTTAATAGGTTTGAATTCCTCTTCACCAAAAATGTTAATCATTAACCTAGTCCCGAATTAAATCTCATAAACTCAATTGCGTTCTTAATTTGGAAAGTTCTATTCTGTATCACCTTAAGAATGCTTTCAAGATATACTAACATTGTATCATAGTAGTCAATCTTTAATGAACAAGTAGATAACTTCTCATCTGCATCCAAATATTTCTGCATCGTGTCTTTATCTCTTATTTTCTTACCAAAAGGATTCTCTACGTATACTTGTGGGTCTGCTTTCCCACTAAAATACTCATACCGTTCATGACGGATATTCTTTCTTTGTTGTTCTGCCTTCTTTCTTAACAGGAAGATGGTATTATATAATTCAAAATACTTCGCATGTAGAGAGGGGACATTCAATGATTCTTCATGTAGATTATCTCTATCAATCTTTGCATCTTTTTCCCACATCTCTTGAAGTTTATCAAGAGTTACACTCATAAAAGGTTATTTTCTAAATCAGTTAGGTTGTATATAGTATACTTGAAAGCTACCTCTGCTGTAAAGTACTCGATATCTGTATCAGTTGCATCGAAAGATATAGTTGAAAGACTATAAGGGAAGAGGTCATTGAATATTACCTGAAATTTTGGAACTAGATTACTACTTAATATCTGAAGGGTTCCATCAGAATAGATATTATCTCCTTCTTGTCCAAACTTTTGCATTCCAAGAATTGATTCCTTTTCCAAATCATTAAACTCTTTCATGCTATCTGGAAAACCTAAACCCCTAATCCAGTTCTGCAATTCCATATAGTTCACTAAATCTTCATCAACAAGGAATCTTAAATTAAGATCTCCAAATTGAATCTTATCACCAGGCACATCAATATCTTTTAGATATGATGGTTGCACAGCAATTCCTAAATCTAGTGATGGTATGTTTGCTTGATTGCAAAAGAACGCAACACCAGGAGCTCTCTTCAATCCAAACTTAAACCCAACTGGTGAGAGAAAGTTTCGATTATCAATAGGAGTTCCTGGTCTTTCAGCAGGTGGTTTTCTTTTCCTAGTGGACATTATTCAGTAACTACAGTTGCACCTATGAACCCACCATTCTTACCTTCTTTACCTGTTTGCTTGACCATATTGTCAGCATTGGTTTTGTTGGTTAGTTGAGTTCTGTCAGCATATGTTTGAGTCCATGTATTTGGAGTTTTCCAATATACATCTCCAGAAACTAAAACACCTGGTTTTTTAATGTGATAAGGCATTTTTCTTCGATAACTTTTAACTATTTATAGACCTTTGTGTGAAATCAATTCCTTCCATATGATCATACTCATGTTGGAAGATTCTTGCAATAAATCCAGTTAGTCTTTCTTTATGTATCATTTTACCCTCGTCTTCATATTTTACTACAATTGTGCTAGGTCTAGGTATTTCTAAAAACAAATCAGGATAAGAAAGACATCCTTCTTCCATAGTTACGATCTCTTTTGATTCTTTTATGATATGTGGATTGAAGCAAGTAATAGTTTCTTGTGTGTCCATATCATACATCATTACAAATACTCTTTCTTCTATACCTATTTGATTAGCAGAAAGTCCCACACCCCTATGATGAAACATATTCTCATTAAGGGTGTAAGATAGTTTTGATCGATCCAAATTATAACTACACTTCTTTATCTTGTTGTGCAGTAAAGAATCTTCTGATGGTATTAATGGTTTTAACATCTTAGTATTTATTATAGCACAAAAAAAAGACCCTGCCGAAGCAGAGTCTTTGTAAGAAATATAAGCATCTCGCTTACATGAGGTTCTTAACAGCAACACGTCTGTAGTAACGGTTAGCGTTAACGGTAAGAGCACCAGAACCTTGAGTAAGACCTTCTGCGAATGGGTTAGCAACCAATCCGTAACGAGTCTTAAATCCGATTTTAGGCTGGAAGGTGTTCTCTCCAACTGCACGAACCATCTGTAGTGGAACGTATGGGCAGTAGAATAGACCTGCATCGTAAGGTGAAGAACCTTTGTATCCAACAACGTAATACTGATTACCAGATGAAGCGTTACCGCTTGTTAGGTTAGCAGAATATGGGTCGATGTATACTCTATACTTACCTTGTAATGTTCCAGCAAATGTATTGCCAGTATCATCAACATTAAGGTTAGCATTAAGAGCAGGTGTGTAGTCTAGTACACCAGCCATTGTAAGTGCAGAAGCAACGTCAGCAGAACAAAGGATGATGTTACCCTTTCCACGACGAGTTCTCTGTGCGATAGCGTTTGCATCACGCTCGATCTGGAATAGAAGTCCTTTGAACTTCTCAACTGACCAACGACCATTACTGTCGATGTCTAAGTCGAATATTCCTGGAGTTGCAACGTTCTGTGCAGCACCCTGTTCAGCAGTCTTGTAGATAGTTCTAATAACTTCTCTGTTGATTTCCGCAAGGATCTCAGTAGAAAGGATATTAGCAAGTTCTGCCTCTGCATTAAGACCATGAATTGCCTTAAGGTCTTGAGCTAGTTCTAAACTGTACTCTGCCTTGAGGGCTCTTGACTTAGCAGTAACAGTGACCTTCTCGATTGAGAATGCCATCTGGTTGAACTCATTAGCAGCAGCGTTACCAAGCTTTTCAGCGTGGTCTGTACGCATACCTTGTCCAACAGTGTATAGTCTGCTGTTAGCAGCTGATGTTGGGTTAAGAACAGCAGGGTTTGTACCGCCCTGTGTAGTTGTACCCATACCAGTTGCAATATCACTTGCACCTGATGTTATATCTTCGTTACTGTTCTGTCCAGAGAACGCAGAATTAACCTCATCATAGAAGGTCTCATCTCCATTCATATTCTTATATCTGGATCTCATTGCGAAGATAAGTCCAGTAGGACCACTCATTGGCTGAACACCAGCAAGGTCATAAGCGACCAAGTTTGGCATTGCACGTCTAATCAATGAGATTAGAACTGGGTCGAAACCAGCAACAGGACCAGTTGCAGTAGCATCGCCACTGAAACCAGCATTTCCTACACCAGCACCAGTAGCACTGTTAGTACCTGTGTTGTTGGTTGGTTGCTCGGTGAGCATTGTAGTGCCATTTTCAAATGCACTTTGCTCTCTTAAAAATTTCTCTTGGTTTTCTAGCAGGACTGCGGTAACGGCCTTTCTATGATTATCCTTAATAGGGTCCATGCCCTCGTAATCAAGTAAAGGAGCCCACTTTTCCTGCAACTGTTCTGATTGGAACATTTGCTTTAGTTAATAGGTTTACTTTAATTTTGAAATCAGTTACTTTGATAAACCACGTAGAGTGTTTAGATATCCAGCCATAGATCCTGATACATCAGCACCAGCATGATCTACACCTTCAGATAGACTCTCGGATTTAGCAGCAGGAGTTGCACTCTTTGTAGGGAAATAAGATTCCTTAAGTGTCTCCAGTTTTTCACGATAAGATTCTTCACTTGCAAACTCTACACTTTCGGAAAGTGAGGCGAGCTTCTCTTTCTGAGTGTCAGCAAGACCTTCAGAAACTGATTCGAGGATTCCGTTAGCAACTGACTCACCGAGTCTGCTGTTTAGGGAAACGTTCTTCTCAATTTGCTCGTTGAGTTTTGTTTCCATTTCATCTAGTTTTTCTACCATGCTCTCAAGTACATCATATTTTTCTTCAGGGATAGTTACATAATGTTCTTCAAAAAGACCTTTTAGACCAGTCATAAAGGATTCTGTAAGTTCTTCCTTAAGACCAGACTCTACTGCAAGTTGGTTCTCAGTGAACCACTCGTCAGCAACATATTCAAGGTAGGAGTCAACACGCTCATTAAGTGCTGATTTGATCTCGGTTACTTCCTCAAGAAGTTTTGCTTCGTACTCAGCATCAAGAACTTCCTTGATTTGAACAACCTTTCCTTTGATTGCTGCTTCTAGGATAGTTTTTGCCTTTTCCTTAAACTCTTCAGAAAGTTCCTCACCTTCAACAAGAGCTTGAACATCGTCGTCGATGGTGATCTCTGTGTATTCAGGTGCTTCAGCAACTGGTGCTTCCTCTTCTGCAACTACTTCTTCAGTTGTTTCAGGTGCTTCTGCTACAACCTCTTCAGTAGTAGATTCTTCCTCTTCTATTACAGGTGCTTCGATTTCTTCCTCTTCCTTCACGCCCTTCATTGGATCAGCAGCTTTAGCACCCTTATTAACTACATCTCTAACTTGCTTCAAAGTTCCACCAGGTGGCTTCAACTTTGCAGAGTCGTTAGTTGGGCTATAGTTATCTGGAGTAGGTCCACCTAAATCTTCAACATTTGGTGGTGTGCCACCTGTTGTAAGTTTTGGCATAGGGTCCGCTGGCTTTGCACTTGCGTTAACAGCCGTTTTGGATTGCTTAGTGCCTACTTCCATTTCTTGTAAATCTGTTCCACTAGACATGTGAGTAATCTCCGATTTCCTGTAAAAAGTTAAAATCTATATTTATTTATAAACCCAGTATTTACAATGAGTTAATAAACTCATTGAAAAGACTTAATTTATGCTCTTCGAGTCTTTTTTGGGTTGCAAGTGACTCAATCTTGTTTTTTGTTTCGTTAGCAATTTGCTCACGGAAACTATTTCCTTCCCAGATCCATTCCTTACCTTCCATAATTCCCTCAACAAATGCATCGGGAGCTGAAGGATCAGCGACTATATCTGCTGCTGTTGCTAACATAAAGTCATCACCAACAACATTAAATCCCTCTTTGGTTGGTTTTAATGAACCAATACCACGAGAGGAAACACCTAATTTTACACCTTCTTTAATAAGTGAAGATGCAATAGAACCCATTGGTGTATCTAAAATCTTTGCTCTACCAATAAAGTTAGAACCAGACTCTTTCAATGAAACAATTTTATGAGAAACTCTGTCGAGATTCACTGTTGGACCATCAGGATGACCTAATTCTCCAAGTGCTCTTCCAGAAGTAATATTAGATTCGTTATATCTGGCAACTTCACGCTGTAAAGTCTCCATAGGATACATTCTACCATTACGGTTTTTAATGTTTCCTTGTAGGAAAATACCTTCTATATAAAGGTTTTGTTTCCCATTCTTTAATTTTTCAGTAATAAATTCTACTGATTCTATTTCTTCTCTAATAAGTTTCATTGGGAATCATTTACGTCCTATAAAATTTATTTATAATTACTGATCAGCCGATGCCTTTTCAGCAGCAACTTCTCCACTAATATGTGCAGCATTATCATCAACAGCATCTTGAACTTCTGCTTCAGAATCTGTCTCTTGACCAAACGCTTGTACTGCTACTTCAGGTTTTGCAGCATCAATTTTTTCTGCTGATTTAGCAAAAAGAATATCCTTAATCTTATCACTTACTGCTGCTGGTGATTCGTCAGCAATAATCATATCCATTAAATCATTAGTTATTTCAGGCATGGTAAAATAATAGTGTCGCCATTTTATTTATACACTATCTGCAGCGTGGTAATTTGACTCCATAATCATCGCAAATAAAATGCGTTTCATATGCATTAATTCATCAGTAGATTCCTGTTGGTTAGGTGGTCTATCACCAGAAACAGGTCTATTCTCATGATAAAAGACCACTGAATTATACAGCAGTCTTATATCACTTTCAGTTAAATTTACGTTGTATATATTATCGTTACTTCTATCTCTAGGGATAGGCACTAGATCTCTCCACCTTTCGGTTTAACTATATTTGCATTCATAGTAGTTGCTTTTGCATCTACATCCATTGATCTTAATGCAGCATCTGGTTCACCTTCAGTTGCACCAAGTTGAGTTGGATCAACTGGTCTCATTCCACCACTACCTTCTGGATCTAACATCATTTCTTGGTCAATTGCCATTGGATCAGCAATAATACCATCCTTAATTTCTTTCTTAATTAACTTATCCTGTTCTAATATTTCCTCATCAGTTTGACGTAATACTCTACGACGAATCCAATCTTGAGAATAATATTTACCAACATAAGGTTCAACAGTAGCAAGCAAACCTAATCTTTCATTCATTAGTTCTGCTTCTTTTAATTCAGTAAAGTGATTATCGTATAAGAAATCAAACTGAATATGCTCACTCATTATCTCCCAGTCTTCAGGAGTGACAATGTTTTTGAGCAATAACTGTGTTCTAAAGAAGTCTATGAATAGACCAGAGAATCTCTTTCTTAAACGTCCAACAAACTTACTAAATTTAACCTCATCTCTTAATATCTCTGAGGATCTTCCCAAGTTGAATCCTCCTTCTCCGTCCATTCTTGATGGGGGTACATTGAGCGACCTATATAATTTCTTTTTGAAGTACTCAATATCCGTGATCTCCCCCAAGTTTTGACCTCCAGGAAGAGTAGAAATTTCAGTTCCACGCCCTCCCTCTCTTCGAGGTAGCCAGAAATCTTCCAGCATCGCCATGTACTTTTTGTCATCTCGGATCTCTCCTGTGCCAGCGTCGTATACAAGTTTGTTACGATATCTCATCATCACGTCACGGAGATATTGCTCTGCCTTTACTTTCGGTAGATTTCCAACATCGATATAAAAAATTCTTCGTTCTGGAGCACGAGATAATCTGTAGATAACCAGACTATCCTCAATCATTCTAAGTTGATTGAGTGACTTAATTGCTTTGTGTAGATATGATAGTGTTGTTCCGTTGTTTCTGTTTACTAGTCCACTAGTCGCATAAGCAATAGAATCCTTTGTCATTTTAATTCCAGCAGTTGCGGAATTACCACCTGTCATGCTACCTGTTGGGTAACTAATTTTAGGATTGTAGATAAAGAATTCTTCTGTTTTTGGAAACTCATAATCCATTGGATTATCAGTATGAACAGGATTCTTAAATTTATCTTTATTACTTTGCTTTTGCTTTTTTACATAACGCATTTTCATTGCGTCAATATAACGAATTTCTTGAAGACCTTCATGAGGTTTCTTCAAGTCAATCACTTTATGATAATAAATTCTTCCATCAACATACCAGTTTCTATAAATTTCATGAGCTTTTTTATCAAAGTCCATCAAATCTAGAATATACTTAAATTCATCTCTAATCTTTTTCTTAATACCATCACTAGCATTAAGATGATCCAAATCAAGTTGAACTGGTTGATCATTACTATCAGAGACTAATGCCTCATTTACAATATCTTCAATAGCACTATCCGCTTCAGGATGAAGTGCCATTTCACGATATCTTTTAATCAAATCAAATTCAGTTCTATAAACTCCATCCAAGTCTATAGACTGACCAAAAAAACCACTACTCATATAGTAGTCATTCCCGTCCTCTTGATTAGGAGGAACGGGAGAAACTGCTGACGGAGATAGTGGTTCTGCGTCCTCTATCGAGAACCCAAATAACTTAGCCATAATTTATGTTCTTTTCTTACTTCTATTTATTAACCGTTAGGAGACCCTGCTCCAGTTAAATTGAGTGACTGCACTTGGAATTCTACATCAAACTCCTCAATTGTGTCACCTGTATCGTAGCTTAATGCAATCTCACTTACTGTAGTTGGGAAAATATCAACAAACTCATACTCTTTAAGAACAGCATTGCTAGAACCATCAGAGTTAGTGCTTGCCTTAGTAGATCCTCTACCTAATTGGAATACCTTCGCATTTGTCATGTATGAAGATGGATTAGTAGTTCCAATGTTATTATCTAATCTTGCAATGAGTTGTGTCCACTCTTCAAATGCATTTCTTAACTCAAAACTTTCATCATTTATAATGGTAACAGTCCATGTATCAATGGTTCTGTCTCCTGCAACTTTAAAAATACGACCCCTAAATGGAACATCGATTTGAGCAATGTTTTGAGCAGGTAATGCTGCTGCCTTACACATGAATCTGAAATTGTCAGCGTTCCAAGCAATATCATTAGGTAGAGTGGTTAGTTCTACCTCAAACAGATTGGGTCTTGCACCACCACCGATGAGTGCCGACTTAAATTGAGAGATGGATTTGTTGTCTCTACTTGTTGCCATGATTGGTTATCCTCCTGTTGTATTTAGATTATAAGAATTAAACTCTGCCCACTACTTCCTCGAAGCTAACACC
>VTLG01016777.1_pt1 | contig 17902 bp, 3 predicted proteins | sample 4694571 | NCBI WGS metagenome assembly VTLG01 (sample SAMN12604809, study PRJNA352737) | marine metagenome | biome: ENVO:00000447; feature: ENVO:00000209|ENVO:00000569|ENVO:01000036; material: ENVO:00002151; isolation source: viral sequences binned using virsorter ... | reverse complement strand
CTCATTAATGCTAACACTTTCAGTTCCAAAATTAACCCAAGGAGTTTCAACACCACTCATACTTTGTCCAGTAATTGTCTGAACTGTTGCATTAATAGTAGTACCTTCAGGTGTTAAATTCTGAATCATTGGTGTAATGATCTCAAATGGTATGTTTTGGGTAGCAAATGAATCCCATCCACCAGCAGTTTGAGATCTATCAAAATAGAGAGAACGATAACCAACATCAGTACTTCTATCAGCATTATCTACATTAAACTTCTCAGACATATCAATCTTAATATGATATGAATCATAATTGATAGGATCTGCTTTAGTTACATTCGTCAAATCATGAGTTTTATTTATTCTCTTCAAGTTAACTCCACCAAGTTCATACTTATAAACATCTGTACCTGTTGGATAATCTTGCTTAAATGCATTAGATGATCTAGCAATAAAACCACCTATAGTATTACCATTTACATTTGTATATTCAATAATTTCATCACCAATCTGTAAATATCCTCTATTAGTGGTTCCAACACCAACTCCCTCAAATACTGCAAACTTACTTCCGTCTTCTACAGATATACCATCAGTAGAATCAACTGAATATGGTGCTGTTAATCTAGATGGTTTAACATCAGATTGTACACCACTAATACCAACTACATTATTCTGGAAGTACATTCCATGATTCATATGATTTACTTTAACATGTAAACCATCTTCAACAGTCTCGATAGCATCTATCTGAACATCTCCACCATTAAAGTCATTAAATCCTGTAGTCAAACCACTACTACGTGTGACCATAACCGTATTACCAACACCAGTAACAAAATTACCCTGGACATTTTCAAGAATCAATTGTCTAGGATCACCAATAGTCGTAATAGTTGCTCTAAGGTCTCTACCTGCTCCTTGAGTTCCCAAAGAACTAATACCAACAACATCACCTACAACATAACCATTTCCACCATTAGCTTGAGATCCTTGATCATTTATTTGTATGGTTTCTACTTTACCACCATTTACACCAACTACAGCTCTAGCACCCTTACCCTGTCCAGTAATAGTTTGTAATGGTACATCATAATAAGTATAGTTTCCAGCAGTAAATGGAGTAAATCCAATACCTGCATTTGTTATAGAAACATAGAAAGCACTTCCTGCTGCACCAACATAATTACCAGTTGCCTCAGATCCTTGCTGTGATATAGTATTTCCAATCTCAATTGTATTATCTACTGCAGTTGTACCAAGACCAACTCTAATTGTCTTAGATTTTAATGATAATGAATCTGCTTGTAATCTTGCAATCTCATCATTTCCTTTTGCAAGTACTGGATTATAAAGATCTACAGAACCAGAATCTACGAAATCTGCTCTATACATAGTAAATTTAAGATCTTCCCACTGACTTGGTTCCCAAGTTGAGGCATTCTGGGACTTAAATAAAGATCCTAGATAAGGTTGCTGTGAAACATATGATCTAGTAATTAGATCTTCTTCACCAACTCTAGAAATGAATACACTATATTTTGTAGAGTTTGATAACAAACATACAGCATACTCTCTTCCACCTTCAAGATAAACAGGAGACTTAAATTGGAATGAAGTTGCGACAGATCCATCACTGGATAGAACAACATCATCAGGATTCAATGCTACTTCTGAGAAAGGAAGAACCTTAGTTAATGGATAACCTCTATCAGTTGATCTGATTTGTACAGTAACTGGAAGACCCATATCATCCTTACTCTTAAAGAAGACATCAAATCTTGTTAAGTAAATACCAGTTTCATCATCAACTAAGAAAGACTGTGCAAGAGGATCATGCCATCTAATAGTACGTTCATTAGTTCTTGTTCTTACAGTTCTACTACTCACAACTTGAGCAGAACCAACTGCAGTTCTACTTGACCTACTATCATTAGTCTGTCTATGCTCAACTCTAGCATTTCTAACAGATATAATAGTTTCCTGGACAGTATTAACAAATCCTTGAGCAATATAATCTTCCTCACCTCTAGTATCTGCACCTTTAACAACATTAGATACATTATCAATTAAAGTAAATACTTTAGTTCCAACCTCAAATTTTGGATGATTTGTTCCATTTGGATTAGGAATATAGAAACTACCTTGCATTATTCCATGATTATCTGGAATTAATCGTACATTAGTAATTCTTGCCTGTGCTCCACTACTTTGACCACGAAGCACCATATCACTTTCAATCCATCCAGAATAATCACCTTGTGGGTGATTTGATAAAGAATATAAATCAATATTTAATAGAGTTGATGATGCAGAATATCCAGATGCTAAAGGAGTACTATCATATGGGTTTTCTTGATATACTCCAGTAGGAGAACTATAGATACCTTCTTGATGGTTTAATTGAGCAACCCTAAAAGCAATTGAGGGAGAAGTAGAATGTGGCCATGTTGACATTCCACCAGATCTAAATGATTCACCAATAACAGTTTCACCAACCTGGAATGTACCAGATGTCATACTAACTTCCAGTAATTTAGGAACACAGTATTTGGTAACATCTTTACCATCAAAGAAAGTATATAATCTCTTCTTAGGCTTAAACCTCTTACCGTCAAAAGTAACATTTCTAGATCGTATTGCTGGTGCAAGATCTCTACTTACTAATCTTGTACCTTGTGATGTATTCTGAATATCTTCAACAACAAGAGTTCTTACACCAGTTCTAGCTTGATTTGTACGTTGGAATTGTTGTGTTAAAGTTTGTTCAGTTACTCTTGTTCTTGTTCTCTGAAATTCTCTTCTTCCTTGTCTTAATCTTTGGCTGGAAATTACTCTAGACCTATTACGAGTCCATCTATCAGTCTCCATACCAGTCCAAGTGGTCTGCCAAGAATTCCAAACAGTAGGTGCAAATCCAGATTGAGGATCTACATTAAACCTTCTTTGGGCATTTGCCATAACTTGAGCATAATTACCCTCTCTATTAATAATTTTTGCACTAAGAGTAACTACATCAGTCCAAGTATCACCAGCAGGAGTTAATTCAATAGTACCTTGCCAGAAAGGTATCATAAATGGAGTAACACTTTCGGTTCTTGTTCCAAATGATTGCTTAAGCCATTCTACTTCAGAATATCCTAATGTAAGAACATCTCCACTTTTCTGAATATTAATACCACTAGCATCTGAGAATGCTAGATCCTCATTAGGATCAACGTCAGTAACAGGTCCAAATATTAAATCAACTGAAGTAGTAAAATGTCTTGGTCTAAGTTGTTTATTACTTCTATCAATACTATTCTGAATTTGTAGACCATCTTCTTGAGAGTCAAATGATACAAAATTATCTACAAAGAAACCTGCCTTATATCTATTTGTACCATCTCTATCAGCAATAAACATGTTATTGGTATTAGATTCCAATAAAGATAGTGCTGTATAATATTCTAAATTCTTAATCCTATCTTCTAATTTTCTAATATCAGAATTCTTATACCCTTTATGAGTTAAGAAATTGATCTCTACATCAGATACATCATAGACATATGGAGGAAGAGTTGCCTGACATACCTCTAAAGCATCATCAACTTTATTAGGAAAATCTGGATCATCTGAAGGTTCACCATAGTTAACCTGGAATGTACCATCCTTATTCAAGAATATTCTATCAATTCTACCAAGATAATATGAGAAAGTTACTAGTACATTTTCATTAGATGCTAATATATTTGTAGCAGTATTACCTGTTTGTGTAAATGTTCTACCAAAGAACTCAAGAGGAGATCTAGAAGCACCATCAACTACTGAATAATCACTAACCCTTGGTCTAATATCAATTATATCAGTATTTCTATGTCCATCAATTTCTCTAATTTCTTTAGAGAAACTAAAGTTTTTATAAGAATCTGCTGTAGTAATATCTCCAGTATCTGTTACATTATATCCTGCAGTACAGAAATATATTTTTAATTTTCTATCAGGTGCTTCATTTTCAGATTTTCTTTCTATAAATCCATAATCATAGAAACTAGATTGCTGACCATCATCAAACGTATAATTTACAGAAACATCAAAGCTTGGAGTATCTAATTTCTGAATATTTGAGTATATATTAGTTTGATTAGTTAATATTCTCTCACCTTCCTTGAATACTTCTTCATTCCTATAAAGGAAAGTAACTGTTGAATCATCAAGTATTTCAGCAATAATAGCAATTGCTCCACTAGATTCTCCCTCTATAACTTCTCCTATTAAGAAATCAGCAGTAGTCGTTGAAGGACTAGCAATATCAGTTAATGTTAATTTAGGAGCAGATGGATTACCAGTATCAGAACTCTCGAATACTCCATATAAACTAATAACATCTGGATGATTAAGTGATATTATTTCATCTTGTACTCTAGTTCCGAATGGATATGCACCATAAGTTAATCCATCATCAGCACTAGTTGACCCAATTCCAGACTTAGGTTGGGATGATTTATCAACAATAATACTCTTAACTGCAGTTCTTATTTTTAATTTTGCTTTTGGATTCTTTTTCTGTAAAGTTGCAATTATTTTACAATCATTACCTACATTATTTGGGTTAATACCCTTTATCTGAAGAGCACTTCTACCGTTATTATCAGTATATACTCTAAAATTATCAGATGCTAAATTCTGAGGGGTTCCAAATTCATTAAATAAACTATATCTTTCTTCATCAAATGGTAGGAAGTATTCATCCTCACCACCTGTAGGAATAGTAGAAGAAGAAACTTCTCCCTCAACAAAATTAGCATCATAAATTTTGCGGATAGTAATGTATGCATCATCTAATTCAACTGAAGCTATATTTGTTTTAGGCAGTGGAGTATAAAGACTATCATCCTGAGATTCTGCTAAAGTAGATGCTATTTTTGTAAAATCTTGAGCAACTATATGTGTTATAGGCAAAGATCCTGCAATTCCTGGATTGGTTTGGAAATCTTTTTTGATCAAAATATCATTTTGACCAGCTCCACTACTAGGAGCAACATAAGTTGTAAACGAAACAACACCAACTACAGGTTCTTTTTGGTCATCTGGATTTGTAAATTTAACTAAATCACCAGCCTTAAAGAACTCATTAACTGGATATTTAGCAGGAACAGTAACAGTACAAATACCACTGAGTGGACCACCACCATCCCATTCATACTCAGCAGTAATACTAGCAATACCAATTACTTTTATATCTCTTTGTACTACATCTCCACTAAAATCTTGCCAAGGACCTTGTCTAGGATCTCTTGCCACTCCTTCTACATATACTGCTTTAACATCTGATATCCCATATGCTGTTATTCCTGTAGAAATTCTACCATCTTGTACACCATCAAATATTAAAGATTCGCTTGGAATAAAACTACCTTCTGTTTCATAAATCTGTAGAGTTGATCCATTAGTAACAGATTCTTTTAGAAATCCTGTTGCACCACTACTAGAACCCTTAATAAAAACTGGTGTATTAAGTGTAGTTGGTTCGTTTAGACTTAACTCAGTTATTGTCTGAACATCATAAAGACTTAAATTAAATTCATTAGCAGGAGTCCAGTCCTTTTGAGATCCTTCTTCTAATTTATAATCATAAACTCTAGCAACACCAATTTCTTTACCATAATTATATGCTGGACTTGCACCAACATTAGCAGTTCTAGTATCTCTTAAACTTACGAAATAAGTATTTCCAATACCAATATAAGGAGCACCTTGTGCATTATTAATTTTAATAGTTGTTCCTGTATTATATGTTATTGCTTCATCTTCTATTCTTTTTGTAGTACGTGTCTTAGGAGCATCTAAGTAAACTACCTCTGGTATTTCAACATCATAACCACGAACATATGCCTTACCTGGAGACATCTTATAGATCATCTTATCTGCAGAAGCAGGTTCGCCACCATAAGTGAATTCACCTTGCTTAAATAATCCATTATTACCTAATCCATCATCTAAAGATTCTGCAACAGCACTATTAAACTCTTTAACCGTAAAATCTCCGTCAGTATCAAAAATTTTAGTTGCTACATCATCCTCAAAAGGTGTACTATTTCCACTACCTGTTTTCTTTTTACTTCTAAGTTCACCATTTTTTACAGTACCTAATTCAATAAAATTATTATCATCAAAATCATCTAAAGACTTTTTAAATAAACTTGCAGTTACTTTTAATCTATCAGCACCAGGAGCACCGTAATTATTATATCCTTGAGAATTATCATTTAAGGATTCATCTAAATCTGAATTTATTATTTCTTCTACTATATTCAATCCAACTCTATAATTAGGAGTATTTGAGTACTGATCTAAAATTAAAGTCTCTGTATTTACTGTTACGAATTGTCCTCTAATAAAATAAACACCTTCGTTTATCATAAAAGCGGATCCAGTAGCAGCATTATTATTAGATAATGTTAATGCAAAAGCAGTTCCTGGATTTATAGTAGTATTTCCAAGCAATCCTGATACAAGAATAGTATTACAAACTAACTCTTCCCCATCATTAAATTGCTGACTAGAATTATCAGTTAAATTACTACCAATATAATTCACATATAATGTAAGACTACTTTCTTCAGAATCTCCAGGAAGTAATACATGATCAACAACAGCACTAACACCAGAAACAGCACCTGTAATTTGTGTTCCTACCAATTGTTCTGCAAAAGCAGACACAGGAACCCCTTGATATGAATTGTTTAATTTTACAGCATAATAAAATTGGTTATAGGAAATATTACCAGGAATAACTCTAGTTCCTTCCTTAAAGAAATGATCTCCAAACTTTTCAATTTGGTTCTGAAGTATAGATTGTAGCGTTGTTAATTCTCTTGCCTGTACTGGATATCCAGGCTTGAATAATACCTTATGGTAGTCATTAGATGCGTCAAAGTCATCAAAATATGGTGCTACATTTAGATTAGTTTGCTGTGGCATAATACTTTATAATCCGTTTAGAATTGCAAGATGACTTTAATATCTTCTTTTTGGTTTACTGACCTATTAACAGATGGTCTGTTATCAACGTAAATTATATTACCTGAATATCGTTTAACTTCAGGGGAAGAAATACCGTTAGTAAAGTCTTGACCAAGGTTATATGTCCTATTATTTATAGAGGTGCTAAAACCGCTAAAGGATGAATCTATTTGTAAGTTAGATCCTGTTGTTGGAGTAATTACTATAGTTCCACCTGAAGAAGGATTACTAGTAAATTCTAGTTGTTCATAACCATAAGGTGCATTTGTTAAAGCAGCACCTACAGTATTAAATCCAACTCTATCTTGCCAATATTTTAGAACACCTGTTGTTTGATCATAACTAACAACTCTACCAACAGCAGTAAGACCTGTACCAATTGTTTGTACAAATTGACTATCTGCACTAAAAGTAGCAGAACTATAACCAATACCAGTTAATCTAAGAGCAGATAATGCACTTGCTTTATCTAGTGTTAGTGGAATAATACTATTTGGTGCAAGAGGATTTTCTACAACTCCAATTCTGGAAAATTGGTTACCTGTTATAAAATCAGGGTTTTCAGTATCATTTTCTAATCTAGAGTACAATAAAACATTATAAGCACCAAGTTCTCTGTATATGTCAGCACCATGACCACCAGATGGTGGTATGATAACATTAAATTCAGGTTCAGTACTTGCAACAGGTACACCTCCTGCTGCTAAATCTAAAGTTCCGTAAGTGTATCCAGAACCTTGACTAGAAATTGTAACGGAATCTATTTTTAGATCATTGTTAACAACAACTGTTGCTTCTGCACCATTTCCATCTCCATTAATAGGAACTCTTGTATATGATGTTGATATTGCACCAACATTAATACCAGCATTAGTAATAGTAACTATTTTAATAGAACCTTCTATTGCATTTTCTCTAACAGGAGCATTATCTGGTGAAGTCTGCCATTCCTGGGGAACAGGAATAAAATCAGAAGTCTCAAACTTTATAATTTCATTTGGTTTAATAGTATAAAGGTATTTCCAAACATAACCATCATTACTTGTTCCTGCTGCTCTTGGTTCTAAATCAGTAAATGTTGGCTGATCTAATGAAATTTGTCCATTTGGATAATCTGGACTTGTGCCATTTTGTAGACACATATAAACTCGGTAATCTTCATTTATAACATAATATGATGCATTATATAAATTAGTTGCCTTAGATATTGATGATGTATTAGATCTACTATAATCATGACGGTACATATCATACTTTGTACCAGACTTCCATACTCTCTTTGTTACAACCTGTCTAATATCTGCATTATTAACCTTTTTGAGAGCAATCATGCTATCCCAATATCCCATTTCCTCATCAAAAGAATCTTTGGGAGTAGGAGGATCAGTATCCCAATTAGTTTGATAATCCTCTGGATTAGGAAGACCAATAAAAGAATAGTAAGAATTGTCAGTGTTACCTACACCAGCAACAAAATTCTTTGCGTTTAATATTCTAATCTGATCGGTTATAATTGCAGACATTTTGGCCGAGTTTTTATTTATTTATTTAGGAAGTTATCACGATGTTTCCACGCATACCAGAATGAGTTTGGCAATTATACCAATAAGTACCTGAAGCAATTCCTTCAGTATCCCAAACAAGAGCACCATTATCAGTACCGTTATTAGTAATTCCACCTGGAGTTTCAGATGGAGATGGCATACCAGTACCTTCTCTATTACTAATCCATAAATTATGACCAATAGCACTTATTGTAAGTGCTAAAGTATCACCTTGCTTAAGTGTTATAGTTACATTGCCACCACCTACAGAACCATTTCTATCATAACCTTTAGAAAAGGTATATGGATTTCCAGCTGAACCAGTTACAGTAAAATTCCATTGATATTCCTCATGAAAAGTCTCTGTTTTATAAGTTACTTTATTTGGTCTTGGGTATGAAATACCAAAAGACTGTGAATGGTTTCCATGATTTTCATGTGGATATACTAAACCAGAATCAGGTCTCTTCTTTTGATAATAAAGATACCTATTAGGACTATCAACAAGATCCTTATAATTTTCTGACCACAACGCAACTTTTGCTACATTGGTCGAAGGAAAAGATCTTGTTGTAGATGGATCAGTCCACCATACTATACGAACCGCACCGTCAGCACCTCTAGTAGATTGATAAGCATTAGTAGTATATGTTCCTGCTCCACCACCATATAATCCACCCATTCTACCATTTGGAGAACTATTACTAGATGCACCATCAGTACCACCAGAACCACCTCCACCACCAGCTTGATTATTACCACCTATACCATTAGCACCTTGTCCATATATTCCAGTTCCACCTCCTCCAGCACCTTGTGCGACTCCAGTTGTCCATCCTGCACCACCACCTCCTCCACCACCTTGTCCATCAGTTCCAGCAGTAGAACCATAATATCCACCACCACCACCTTTACCAGTATATCCACCAGCACCACCACCTCCACCATTATCACCATGTACCGCATTTCCACCATCACCACCCTCTCCACCACCATCTCCAACAAATGATCCACCAACACTATTATTAGCAAAATTCCTACCACCTTCTCCACTAACAGTGTTTACATCTATAAAATATGAATTTCCACCAGTAAGAACTGGATCTCCTGCTCCAACTTCTACAGTATAAGATGTACCAGGTACTACTGGAATATTATTTTTCCATCCTAATCCACCTCCACCAGCAGATCTATCTCCCCCACCAGCACCTATACAAACAACCGATACATTTGTTATACCAGCAGGACATGTCCATTGATATGTTCCTGGTGTTGTATATTCTGCTTCACCATAACCTACTGCAGGTCCATCACTAGAAATTTGATCCTTCTTTGAGTAATCTATTAAATGCTGCAATGCACTTGCAGGTGTAATATTTGGTTCCTGTTCTGCTAGACATGCAATATAACCTGCTACTTGAGGTGATGCCATGCTAGTACCACTAATATCAGTAAGGAAAAAATTAGAATCTCTAGGATCAACAACACAAGGTGATCCCCATTCATTAACTGCACTAGTGTCCCAAACAGCAGAAATTATATCTGATCCAGGTGCAAATACATCAACTCTTTTACCAATATTAGTAAAAGCTGATTTATATTCTTCTACTAATGTTCCAACAGACCCAACACAAATTACACCAGGAGCTGCTCCTGGACTTGATCCCTGAGAATGATAATAATTACTAGCACCAATAGAATAATAATTACTCCAATCAGATCCAGTAGATAAATCCATCATCCAATAAGAATTACCAGCAGAACTAATAACAATAATACCATCTTCAATAGCATCCTGTATATCAGCCTCAAGAGCCCATACTCTTACAGGAACTCTACGTAAATATGTGTTATATGGTACAGGACATCCATTTGCTTCTAATATCGTTTTTCTTTCAGGATCTGTTCCAGATACTGATGTAGTAGTTCCTCTATATGTAACACTTGTAATACTATTAAGATCAGGAGAACCTTGACTATAACCCCAACTATGATTTGTTACGGTTGGATTTTTTCTTCCTGTCTTACTATTAATACCCTTCCATTTATGAAATTCTCTTAAATAATCAAAAAGATACAAGTCCCAATCAGAATAGCTTGTACCAGATAATGAATTAACATTATTGGTAGAAAATTCCATATTGTAAATATTTGCGTCTCTTGCCCATCCTTGAGTATTACCTCCAGCAGTACCAGCAACATGAGTACCATGATTGCTATTACCAGCATTATATCCACCAGTACTATATGTGTAAGTTTTTCCAGCAGCGTTAGAATCACCTATATTAGCTCCATATTGGAACCAATCAATTTGATTTACTCTAGATCCAGTATTAACAGTAGGATTTATCCAAAATTCTGGATGCTCATGATTTATATGACTATCTACAATCACAAGATCAACATTTTTTCCAGAGGCTCCTGTTTGTATCGTATCATTTATAACTAATTGCCCATTAGTACCCCAATTATTTGTTTGGACACCATCAATAACTCGTTTTAATCCCCATTGTTGCTGCCCACTAGTAAAAGTCGTATCTTTTTGGAAATCACCCGTCTGCGGTCCCCATAAGGATTCTGCTATAATACCCCTTTCATGAGGTGCTAATTCTATAGCTAATACATTTGGATTATTTTTTATATTATTTGCTTCTGATTCAGTTAACTTATAATGTGTATTTCTACTAATATTTCTTCTTGCAATTAATTCAACTTCTCTTTCTGGACAAAATCCGTCACTTCCAGGAGTTTCCATCCCATCATAAAGTTCTTCTAAGTCACTGTGTTTTTTAACAGTAACAATATATTCTCTCTTTATATCATCCATTTATTAAGCCTCCAACTGAACAATTGTCAGAGATACTGTAATGTTTGCCGTTGATGTTTCATTATTCGTAACAGATACCCAAATATTATCAGATGGAGTAGCATCATTATTCCACCCAATCAAACCAGGACTCATTAAAAATGTACTAACACCTGTTGTATTCGTATTAATTTCTGCTATTACACCCGAACCTGGTAATGGGTCTGTTGTTGCACTTCTACCAGCATCTGCAGCCATAGAATTTTGATCAGTATATAAAACTACTCTGGAAGCACTAGAAACACCAACTTTTTGTAATACGTAAGATTTTCTACCGTCAGTAAATGAGGTATTTGATGTATCACCAATACCAATACCACTTACTAGTTTGGTTATTGTTTCTCTTATTGATAATCCAATACCAGAACTTGCAACACCTTCTAGATTTGATCCATCACCATAAAATGAATTAGCAGTAACAGAACCAGCAGCAGAAACAGTAGTAAATGTAGCACCTACACCAGCAATATCACCACTAAATTGAGATGCAGTAACTATACCTGCAAACTCAGCACTACCAGGAGTAGCAAGCCAACTGGATGTATGTAATTTAATTAAAGGATTAGTAAGACCACTTCCCCCAGATTCTCTTCCTCTAAAATTGATTGGCCAAGATCTACCATCACCAGATGGAGCACCTATAATAGTTAATCCTTGTCCAGCTCCATCCCAAAAATCAGCCCAACTACTAGTTCCAGTTATGGATAATCTATCACTCGCAAAGTATGCTCTATCACTACCGTATAGATTATTACGAGGAATCTCAATACGTTGTCCAGTAATATACTCACTAACAGTTAATCCACCACCGACATAAGTATCACCATTAACAGTTAATGCAATACCAGCAGAAGAATTAATAGTATTGATACCAACTATTTTTGTTGTACTAATACCAGTAGCATCACCTGTCCATCTACCAGCACCACCTAGACCAGTAAGATTTCCACCATCACCAAAGTATGTAACAACACCAGTACCAGCAGTTACAATACCAGCATGAATATAAACATCTCCATGAACAACAGTATCTCCTTTAATCGTTGTAATTCCTGTTATAGACGCACCACCACCAACTCTTATATCTCCACCGTTTAAGTTAACTGATCCATTAAATGTAGCAACATTAGCATCTCCCGTACTCTCTCCAGCACCAACTTGCAATTTACCAGCGACTAACTGACTAGTTCCTGTAGAACCCAAGTTAGTTCCATCACCAAGATAGGTATAAACCTCATCAAAATTGGCATTCGATTTAGTACCAGCTTCATTCAGGGTATCACCAGTACCATCATTGGCAACCGTTCCTGTTGATATACCTAGTTTGGCCATTCTTATTCCCTAGTTTATAAAGTATTTAGACTATGTAATTGATTGATCTCAAAGGCTCAAATCTTCTTACAATAGAAGAAGTGTGAATACCTGTAGCAGAATGTTCTATGATTATAGTTTCATCATCAGCATTCTCACCTGTTGTAGAATATTCTCCTACACCAATACCATTTGCACCATAGAATTTATAGTTATTTTGTAATTTAGATTTGGTTTGTAACTTACCCCAACTATAGTTTCCAATTCCTAAAGGAGTTGTAATATCACCAGCATAAGAATTACCAGATCCAACTACAGAATTATCCATAGTATATATCTCATTATCCATAGTAATTCCTGTAGAGTCAAAAGTAATTGTAGATAATCCAGTAACCCTAGAATTTATCCTTCTTACCATTGTTACACCAACACCAGGAACATTAACTGTCTTATTCTCTACGCTATTAACACAGTAAACATTATTGACAAATTCAGTTCCTATTGCAACAACAACATCACTAGGATCATAAGATTTTATACTTGTAGATGCATTACCAACTGTAGAATTGGTAACAACAAAGTAATCACCTTGTTGTATCTGACTTAATGTAATAGCAGATCCAACTAAAGATCCATCACGCAAATCAGATTCTAATGGTATATGGAAATCAAACATTAGATAATCACTATTAGCCTTAGTTGTAGTACCAAATCCAACAATTGTTCCTGAATCACCTGCAAACCAATTAATTGGTTTTGTTTCTTCAGATAGTGTTGGAGGTGCTATAAGAACTTGTGGTATAGAGTTATATCCAGTACCAGCATAAGAAACGGTAACTCCAGAAACAGATCCAGTATTGTTAATTATCGCAGTAGCAAGAGCAGTAGAACCAATTCCAATAGGATTCTGTATAGAAACTGTTGGAGTAGTTGAATAACCAACACCCCCATCAGTAACAGTTACTGAAATTATTCCATCACCAGAAAGTGTTGCTGTTGCAGATGCTCCAATTTGAGTCTCCATATCAACAAAAGTGACTTTCTTCTGGAATAATAAGTATGGATCAACATTGTTCTCATTTTTACCATCGAATAATGGTCTCAAATTATCAACATAAACCTCAGTAGATCCAGCAGAAATTGGTCTAGTTACATAAGCAGTTGGAGAAATAACAGGTTCATACAATTCTCTTGCCTTACCAACTTGTGTTTCATCAATAATCATATCTTCAGTTTGACGACACCATATGACTGGTCTTAATAAATTAGCATCATCAGTATTACCTGGACCTGGATATGGATCTGTTTGGGCAGTATCAATTGATATTATCTGAGTAGCAATTCTTTCCTCTTCAGTCATATAATATGGTTGATCTTTTTCAGGATCATTTTCAATCTGTAAGGAATCACCACGTTTAACTGTATCAATAATATTTCTAAAGACCACATCAACATCACCACTTCCTTTATAGAATAAAATCTTAGAAGTATCACCTTTCTTAGGTGCTTCACCAAAGGTAATTACACTACCACCATCAAATCTAAATCCCTTACCAGGAACCTGTAATATATCATTAACAAATACTAATAGAGTATCTTCAACATTGATATTAGAACCTTCTGAAGATTTAATAGCAATAATATTACCACCAACCTTTATTGGGAATGTAACTCTCTTAGAATCAAATAAATGATCTACATTATCTAATGTCTGTAACATACCCATTGACCAACCGTTAAATTCGTCAGTGAATATATCCTGAACAGTGAGTTGGAATTCATCAAAGTCAGATGTTGTTGGAATACCTAAAGTACCACCAGAAGAAACAGTTAATTTCTCACCAACACCATAACGATATCCACTATTATTAATAGAGAAACTAATAACACTAGAACCTTGTCCAACAATAATATCGGCAGTAGCATATGTTCCAACACCTGCAGGAGCAGATCCACTATAAACTAATGGAACATTAGAGTATGAAAGTGGTTCATCAATTACAACATCTAAGAATGGATCAACTTTACCACCTCTTGCATATAAGTGATGACGTGTTGATAATCCACTATTAACCTCAAATGATGTACTATCAAGTACCTTAACAACTACACTACCATCAACAGCAGGGTCAACGCCACTAGGAGAAAGATTCTTTGCTCTAGGTGCAACAATTGCTTGCTGAACAACTCCACCAGACTTATAGAATGTTGGTACAGTAGAGACTCCAATATTAACTGAAAGTACTGTAGATCCAACACTAACAGCATTTGCTACTGTTCCACCAACATAAGTGTGGTTATAGTTACCACCACTCTTAACTGCACCAGGAGTAGCACTAATGAAGGTATGAGGATAATTATGACTAATAGCACCTTGACCACCATTAACATTAATCAGAATAGTAGTCGTAGTAACTGCTAGAATTTCTAGTGAAGTATTATATGCATAATCAGCACCACCAGATGTGTTAGCACCAGATGCACGAGGATATGTTCTGTTCTGAACTCCAGCATTATTACATGAGAAGTTTAATGAATTAGCGACAAGTCTAATACTTGTACCTTCAGTTAGAGTATGGAGACCAATTGTTAACTCCATTTCACCAGAATCTGGATTATAAGTTGCATCTGTTACATCATGACTTACTTCTGGAGTTGTTCCAACATTTAATGTAATTGTACCAGCAGACTGATTAGCACTAGCAACAGTAACGAATTTATCATGTATAGGATCAGTTACTCTTGGATATGTGTGAGTAGATGAATCACTATCCATAGCACAAGTAAATGCTAATGAATCTGTCTTAATCTTAACGGAATCATTTATTTTTATTCCGTGATTAGTACCAATTGTTAGAACTAAATTACCATTAGATGGTATGTAAGTTGCATTAGTAACATTCTTCTGAACTAAATTACCAATACCAATAACATCTACTCCATTGTAAGTAGGATCTGGTTTTCTTGGATACTTATGCTGAGTAGCATTTCCATCTTTAGTACATGTAAATGTTAAAGATTCAGTAGTAATGCCAATATTTGTACCAGTAGTTAATGAATGAGGCTCACTAAGAGTCATTGTCATAATACCAGTAGATGCAGTGTAATCTGCATTAGTTACTGTATAATTTACAGAAGTACTAACTCCAACATTCAACGTAACTGTATTATTAGTTGTTGAAGCAACAGAAACTGATGTTTCATATATTGGATCTGTTCCTCTTGGATAACTATGTGGACTTACATAATCATCCATTGAACAAGTAAATGTCAAACTATCTTTAGCAATTCTAACAGATTCACCTGCTTTTGTTATTCCATTAGGAGTAGAAGTTTGATATACATGAGTTGTTACATTAGAAGAAGGAACATTATCTACAACTCTAACAGCAAATTTATTTTCATCTACCTTAGAAACTGGTAACCACTTATCGTGTGCAGGATCTGGTTCTACAACTCCACTACCCTTATGAACTGCTGCTCTTGGATATGAATGATCTGAATTATATCCATCTTGATCACAACGGAATACTATTGAATTATCCGCAATCTTAACTCTATCTCCAGTAGATAAACCATGAAATGCAGATGTCATAGTCATAATTCCAGAAACTGGATCATATTCTGCATTACTAATAGTAAATGTAGAAGATCCACGTAATGAATGATTTTCAATCGTTAATACTAATTCTCCAGTAGATCCTGTATAAGTTGCATCTGAAACATCATACTTAACAAGAGGAGATGTACCAACATTAACTGTAACTGTATGCTGACTTGTTCCAAGAATTGCAGTTGCTATTCCTGCTACTGGGTCTGTTGTTCTTGGATAAGAATGTTTTGTAGTATTCCCATCCATTTCACATGTAAATGTAATAGCATCAGGATTAAATGTAATAGTATCATCAACAGTAAGTCCATGATTAGGAATGGTTAGTACTAATTCTCCTTTTTCTGCATCATAAGTTGCATCAGTAGGAGTTGTAGTTCCTATTCCAGTTACACTAACTCCACCATCAGAAGCACTTGAGAAAGTATGGTTATAATCACCACCCTTAATAACTGCACCAGATGTAGCACTAACAAATCTATGAGTATGATCACCACCAGTCTTAATTGCATCAACTGCATTACCACCTGCCCAGGTATGAGCATATTGATCACTAGCACCTGCTGCACCCACATCAACAGTTATCTTACCATTGTTATGGATTAATCCACCCTCAAGTGCAGAATGGAATACATGAATAGTTGTATTTGATGAAGGTCTTTCAGTGAAATCTAAAACATAAACATCAAAACCATTAGCAGATACATTAGAAATCTTTAACCATCTATCAATTGAATAATCACCTTTTCTTGGATAAGAATGAACGGTCTCAAAATCATCTTTATTGCATCTAAAGGATATTGAATTTTCCTTAAATTTAATAAAGTCATTATTAGTAAATCCGTGATTAGTACTGGTAGTAACTGACATTTTACCAGTATATGGATCATATGTTGCATTACTTACCGTGTAATGTGCTCCATCATCCAATATTGTAATTGGTCTGTTATAAGCAATATCCTTTCCTCTTGGATAGATATGAGTTGTAGCACCATTATCCATACCACAAGTCATTCCTAATCCAGTAAATATAACCTGTTTGTCACTACCTATTCCATGAGAAGTGGCAGTCATTACAGTCATTATACCAGTTGTATTATCATATTCTGCACCATATATGCTAACTGCTGGTGCATAATCACAAGTAAATGCTATTCCAGAAAGAACAACCATTTCAGATTCAGATAATCCATGAGGATTAATTGTAGTTACTGTAGTTACACCATTAGTTCTTGTGTAAGTAACATTCTGAATTTCACTTGGAGCATGGAAAACTTGAGGATTAGTGACATTTATTTCAGTAACATGTCCATCAGAAACTGTCGCTGTACCAATACTAACAACCTTATTTGGAATATTAGGGGTAGTTACAACTCCAACATTAACAACTGTCTGAATTCCAACTCTATAACCAGATCCACTATTACCAATACTTACTGATCCAATTGTTCCTGCAATAGAAACATTAGCGGTTCCACCAGCAACAATTAATGGTTGATACCCTAAACCTGCTTTAGATCCAACTGAAACGATTACACCGCCTCTTGGGAAGGATGAAATACCAACATCATTAGTAATAGT
>VTLG01014165.1_pt1 | contig 17905 bp, 26 predicted proteins | sample 4694571 | NCBI WGS metagenome assembly VTLG01 (sample SAMN12604809, study PRJNA352737) | marine metagenome | biome: ENVO:00000447; feature: ENVO:00000209|ENVO:00000569|ENVO:01000036; material: ENVO:00002151; isolation source: viral sequences binned using virsorter ... | reverse complement strand
GTGATTTAATTATCCCAGAGGTGTTCACTCCTTATCTAATAGAAGAGACAACTAACAGAGATGCCTTCTTGCAGAGTGGGGTGGTTACACCTTTGGCAGAATTAAATCTATCCTCAGAAAGAGGTGGCGATTTCGTCAAAATTCCATTTTATAAAGCAAATCTATCTGGCGATTTTGAAGTTCTTACAGACTCAACATCATTAACACCAGGCAAGATCACAGCAGATAATCAAATCGCTGCTGTTTTACATAGAGGTCGTGCTTTCAGTTCCAGAGACTTAGCTGCATTAGCAGTTGGTGGTGGCCCTGATCCTATGGCTGCTATTGCACAAAAAATGGCTGCTTATGTAAACAACCAGAAACAGAAGGATTTATATTCTTGCTTAACTGGTGCATTTGGTTCTATGACTGCAAACGATAGCAACTCAGCTTTGTTTGATCTTTGTATTGATTCAGAATCAGGTGATACTCCTACAACTTTAAGTCCTAGACACGTTGCTAAAGCACAAGCTTTACTTGGCGACCAAGGAAACAAGATCACAAGTGTTGCAATGCATTCCAAGGTATTTTATGACTTGGTTGAGCGTAATGCTATTGATCGTATTTATGACAATACTGGTGCTCCTGATACAGCAGCCGCTTCTGGTAGCACAACAAGAGCATTTGACGGCCCAACAACTGTTAATACTTTTATGGGTCTTAACGTGATTGTTTCTGATGATGTTCCTACTGCAAACAGTGGTTCTTCAACAGAGTATTCAACATTCTTCTTTACACAAGGAGCAGTTGTTACTGGCGAGCAAGCACCGATCAGAACTCAAACTGATAGAGACATCCTAGCTTTGGAAGAAGCAATGGCTGTTGACCTTCACTACATCTACCACCCAGTTGGTTTGAAGTATGCGGTATCAACAGTTAACCCAACTCGTAGCGTATTAGAGACAGTAGCCTCTTGGTCGAAAGTTTACGAGACAAAGAACATCGGTATTGTTCGTGCAACTGTCGCATCTAACCAGGATTAATCATGCCATCATTATTTGAAATCACTGCTGGATCTTTAGCTGGCCCAACAGACGGTGGAACTGTAACTCAGGCCACCAACAAGGGAACTGCCGTAACTCTAAGTACAGAGTCAGGTCAGATCACAATGAACAATGCAGCGTTAGCAGATGCCGCAGAGGTATCTTTTACAGTTACCAATACAAAGGTTGCTGCTACTGATGTTGTCGTTGCTTGTCATGGATCTGCTGGTACAGCAGGGGCTTATATCGTGAGTGCAAACAGCATTGCTGCTGGTTCATTCAAGATCACAGTTTCTAACGTATCTGGCGGTTCACTAAGTGAAGCGATTGTCATTAACTTTGTTGCCCTAAAAGGTGCATCTAGCTAATGGCTATATTTGCTTTTAAGCGAATGAGGGAACAAAACGAAGCTGCTCAAAAGGCGGCTTCTGTTTCCACATCTAAGCCAAAACCAAAACGCAAGCCTCAAAAGGTAACAGTAAATGGCGATAACCCTTGATGCAACTGTTGGCGGTGCAAATGCCAACACTTATATAGGTCTTTCTGATGCAAACTCTTTTATTGAGGGTTTAGTCCTCAGTGATGATGCTGCCGCATGGGATGGGTCAAGCAACGATAATAAAAACCGAGCATTATTTACGGCTGCACAAAGAATTGACCGAGAAAAATTCTTGGGAGCCAGGGTATCTGATACTCAAGCTTTAGAATGGCCGAGATCAGGAGTAAGAAAACCTGACACTTATACCAATCTTTATGGTTTAAGTTTCCCAAATAGATTAGTTGCTGACTATTACCTTGATACTGAAATACCAGATCGGGTAAAACACGCACAGGTTATTTTGGCTGTTTATTTAAATAACAACAGGAACGGGTTAGAGTTAAGTGGTCTAGAAGATTTTGAAAATGTTGTTATCGGTAGTTTGAATGTAACCCCTAGATTTTATGGGGCAGTGGGCATAGATAGGATTCCACCAATCGTTGACCACTATCTAATGGGTATTAGAATAGGTGGAAGAGCAAACTTATCAATCAAGAGGTCTTAAAAAAATGGGTTACGGTTACGACTATCCAGCAGCAATCATCATTACTAACACGGCTGCCCATACAGGCAGATTTGGTAAGGTGCATTGCTTAACAGATGCAGAGGCAACTTTTGTTGCTGAGAACATTACAGAGAATGGATCTGCAACTATCAACGGCATCACAATGAAGGCATCATCTGAAGTTTGTGGTGTTATTACAAGTATCACTCTTGCAAGTGGTCAAGTCATAGCTTATAGATTATGAGTCTTGCTAACGCACTAAAAACAGCAGCCTCTAAAACTTTAAAAAAACTTGGAGGGGATGTAACCATCAGACGAGTTACTGCTGGTGCTTATAACACAACAACAGGAGCGATCACAGAATCTACATCTGATACAACTGTTAAAGGTGCGTTAAGTAATGTAAACAGATCAGAGGTAAATGATCTGATTGAATCCCAGGATAAAAAATTAATAATTGCATCAAAAGATATAAGTTTTGTTCCAACAACAAAAGATAGAGTTGTTATTAGTAGCGTTGAGTTTAAGGTGATTCAGGTTATTACAAATGAACAAGATAACACTCCAATAAGTTTTGATCTTATCTTGAGGTAACTATGGCTAGAGAAATAGATTTAACCGACATTGGAAATTATTTCGGTGCAAAAGTCCAAAAGACTGTACGAAAAGCAACCTTTAAAGCAGAAAAAGATATTATTGAATTTACTCCTGTGTTTGAACCAAGAGAAGGAGAAACAGGAGTTGGAGGAACTTTAAGAAACTCATGGCAAAGTGAAATCAAACCTTATATTGGAATCGTTTCAACAAATATTGAATATGCCGAACCAGTAGCCTATGGAACTAGCTTACCTCCAACCTGGGGTGGTCAATACAGGACTCGTCAAAATACTATTAAAGGTTATCCAGAGCTTGTAGCAAAACAATTAGAACAATATATAGTTAATGAGTTTAGGAAGGCATAATGGCAGCAACAGATTTAAATACAGTTAGATCCACCATAGAGGCTAGGCTTGCAACTGAACTAGCATCAAGTCCAGCTATTCCTGTTGTATTTAACAACATGGCTTTTGATTCCACAACAGAAGATACTTTTGTTCAATGTCAGACAAGTTTTGGCTCTGGAAGTTATTTGACTATGGGAGGATCTGCCAACTCTACAAATAGTGTTGTCGGTTTAATCCTTTTAAATATTTTTACAGAAGAGGGGATTGGTTCTGGTGCAAATTTAGTAATTGGCAAACGGCTGCGTGACCTCTACAATAACCTTACAGTTTCAAATGTAATTTTTGATTCACCTATTGGCCCAGAGGTTTTAACATCAAGTCCAGAGGGTAAGTTTCAAACACAAATACGAATTACTTTTGAAATATATGAGGAACTTTAAATGGAATTAACAGAAGAACAACTTGATGCGGTAGAAGCTGTAAAGGGTAGACGTGACCCTGCTTATTGGGATGGCCGTTGCAAACGATATATGGAAAACCAAGAAAATTTAAAAAAAGATGTGAAAAAACCTAAAAAAGGTTAATATAAAATAAATACTTTCTTTTGTTATGGCTATTAAGGGTGATGTTGGAAAAATCATGTTTGAAAATGCTGGCGGCACTGAAGCTGACGTTGGACAAACAAGATCATGGTCTTTGTCTATCTCAAAAGACACGATGGAGACAACAAAACAAGGCGACACATTTAAAACTAATATCGGTGGCTTAATTGCTGGTGAAGGTTCAGCAGAACTTTTATATGCTCCAGGTGAGACAGGAGCAGGCTATACAACATTTATTGATGATGTTTTAACAACAGGTGATAATGCTGACGCATTATTTGAGTTATTCCCTGATAGTGCAACTTCAGCTAAGAAAATTAGCTTTTCTGGAATTATTACTTCAGCAGAATATGGAGCAACACTTGGTGAAGTTCAGATAATAAACATCAGTTTCCAAACAAGTGGTACTATCACTTCAGCTATATAGTACATTTTAAATAACAACCCCAAATTAATATGGTAACAAAAAGATCCGTTGACTTAATTACTGATGCTTTCAGTAGTGAAATGTCAACTCGAAGAAAATATGAATTAAAAAATTCAAATGGTGATTTAATAGAAACACTATATTTTAAACCCTTAACAAGATTTGATAGGAAACAAGCTCAAGCCGCCACTGGTACTGATGATGCTTTAACAATTTCTACAAGGCTTCTTTGTCAACTTGCTGAAAAGGAAGATGGCAGTAAAGTTTTTGCGATTGCTGATGCTGAAAATTTACAAAGATTCTTACCAGAAAGTGTTTTAAATGAACTTGAATTATTTATGATGGATATCCAGGTTGATATTGATACAGCAAAAAACGAATAAGGCGAGATAACTGGTTAAACTTTGAGTTTTTTCTCGCAACAGAATTAGGTAAGTCTATTGAAGAATTAAGAAAATCAATGACGGAAGAGGAATTAATACATTGGGCTGCATATTATGAAATTAAAAATGATAGAGAAAAACAAGAAATGAATCGTCAAAAGGCAAAATCAAGGTAGAATATAATAAAGGTTATTTGTTTCAGTGGCTCAATCAACGGTAAAATTAATAGTTGATGCGAGTAACGCAATCTCTCCATTGAAGAGAGTTAATGATCAAACAAAGTTATTAAGTCAAAATACAGATAAATTAAAAGGCCGTTTAGATAAATCAAACAAATCAATTAGAGATACTGGAGCTTCTGCTAAAACAGCCCAATCAGGTGTTAAAGGTTTAGTTGGTGCTTTAAAACCTTTACTAGCAGCTTTGGCTGTAGTTGGTACAGCAAGATTTGTCTTTGTTAAAACAGCAGAATTAGAAAGCCAAAGAAAAAGTCTTGAAGTTTTAACTGGTTCTATAGAAAAAACAAATGGAATAATAAAAGAGATGCAAGATTTCGGTGCTGTAACACCATTTACAAGTAGTGAACTTATAGAAATTACTAAAAGAATGAAAGCTTTTGGTGTTGAAACAGAAAATGTTACTGATATGACACGCAGAATTGCTGATATTGCTGGTACTGCTGGTGCGGATATTAATTCAGTTTCACTTGCAATAGGTAAAGTCGTAGCAAAGAATAAATTCCAGCAAGAAGAAAATATTATGTTATTAGAAAAAGGAATAAATGTAACTAAGGAATTACAGAAAATTACTGGGATGTCAGCAGAAGAACTTGCAGATGCAATGAGTCAAGGGGCTGTAAGTGCTGAACAATTTAGAAAAGCAATAGTTAACTTAACAAGCGAGGGTGGGGAGTTCTTTGGTGGTGCTTCTGCACAAGCAGATACATTAAATGGAAGATTAAGCACCTTACAAGATACCGTTGAAAATCTTGCAAGAACTGTTGGTACTGAACTACAAGATGAAATAAAAGGTGTTTTAAATCTTGCGATCAGTGCAGTTGGTCAAATAACAAAACTTATAGAAAAAGTAAGCACTGCCAACAAAGTAGGAAGATTAAACATGGCGAATATTGCTATGGAATCCAGGAAAGAAGCAAGAGAACAATTAAAAAAAGAAACAGGAAACAGATTTGCTGGTGTTAACCCATTTAATAAAGAAGCAAAACAAAGAGAAAAACAGTTGTTTGAAGAAATCCAAGCTAGAAAAATAAATAATGCTTTACAACAAAGGGAAGTACAGATAAAAAAAGATAAATTTAATGAAAATAAAAAACTAGAAGAATCTAATAGTAAAATTCGTAAAATACAAGTAAAGAATGGCCAAATTGTATATAAGACAAACCAGACTACAAAAGACCTTTCAAAAAGTACAACTAAGAACGTAGAAGCAATAGAAAGTAAAATAACCGTTAATGATTTATTTAACGAGAGTCTTGGGCAGACAAGCTTTTTAGTTGATGGATTATCTCTTGGTACTGAGAAATTTGCTGAAAATTTACTGAACGTAAAAAGTGAAGCTGATTTGTTAAACGAAAAATTTATGGAGATAGGCCAAAGTGTTGAACAAGGCATAGTTTCTAACCTTACTGATGCTGTTATGGGAACTCAATCGTTAGCTGATGCTGCAATAAATGTATTAAATGACTTAAAACGAAAGCTTGTAGAAGTTGCAATGCAAAGAGCAACTGCTGGCATAGGCAATAAAATTGGAGGATTTTTAGGTAATATTTTTGGCGGTGGTAAGAAAAGCGGCGGAGGTTTATTCTCTGGAGGAGGTGGAGGAGGTGTTGGTTTTGGTTCAGTTAATCTTGGTATTAGTTCGGGTCTTGGCTTTGCAAATGGTGGTAGGCCACCTGTAGGCAAGGCTTCAATCGTTGGAGAACGTGGCCCTGAAGTATTTGTCCCAACCAGTTCTGGTACTATAATTCCAAATAATATGATAGGAGGAGGAGGTGTTACAAATATGGTCACGGTAAATGTAGACGCATCGGGCGCACCACAAGTTCAAGGAAGTACAGCCGAGGCAAACCAATTAGGACAACTTATTGGTCAGGCTGTACAAGAACAACTTGTTAAAGAGAAAAGACCTGGAGGATTATTAACATAATGGCAACATTCCCCTCGATCACACCCACCTATGGAACAACTCAAACTGTTGAGCAAAAAGGGCTTGTTACAAAACTTGGTGATGGTTATGAGTTTAGAACTGTTTTTGGATTACCAGCAAATAAAAGACTTCATGTTGTGAATCTTACTTTTAATATTTCTGAAACTGATTCCGATACCATCGACACTTTTTTAAATAGTAGATTTGATGATCAGGCTTCTTTTGATTACACAATGACTGGAGAATCTTCTGCAAGAAAATTCAAATGCACAAGAAGATCAAAGACAATCCCATATTTAAACAGGGTAAATATGAACTTAACTTTTGAAGAGGTTGCAGAACCATAGATGGCAATACCAACCTCAGAACTTCAAAGCATAAATCCATCAGCAGTGATTGAATTGTTTGAACTTCAACTTATAGCATCTATTCATGGAAGCAGTACTTTATATCGTTACCACAGTGGATCAAACCAAAATAGTAATGGAGAACTTGTCTGGCAAGGTAATACTTATGCAAGATTTCCATTAGAAGCAGAGGGGTTTGAATTTACAGGCCGTGGCCAAATCCCAAGACCAACCTTAACAGTAAGTAATATTTTATCTACACTTACAGCCGTTATCGCAACTGTAAATGCTTTCACCCCTGCCAACGATCTTAATGGAGCAAAGTTAACAAGAATCAGAACACTTGCTTCTAACCTTGATGCTGCAAACTTTTCAGGAGGATCAAACCCCTTTGGGACTCCAAGTGCTGATAAGTTTCCTGATGAAATATATTTTTTAGATCGGAAAGTTTTAGAAAATAGACAATTTATTAAATATGAATGTGTTTCTGCTCTTGATTTGAGCAATGTAAGAGTACCAAAAAGACAATTCACAAGAAAAGATTTCCCTGGTATTGGTACTTTTATAGACGCATGACTTGGAAAAATAAAGCAGCACAACACGCAAAAGAATGTTTTCCTCAAGAATCTTGTGGTCTTTTGGCAATAGTTAAAGGAAAAGAAACATATTTCCCTTGTAAAAATTTAGCAAACAATCTTTGTTCATATTTTATTATTGATCCTGATGATTGGGCTTTTGCAGAAGATAGTGGTGAACTGACAGCAATAATACATTCCCACCCTACAGGGCCTATATTCCCTTCTAAGACAGATAAAACAGCTTGTGATTACCTTGGTCTACCTTGGCACATTTATAGTCCTGAACAGAATGATTGGTATTATTTTGAACCTACAGGATATAAACCTCAACCATTATTAGGCAGAGAATGGATATGGAAAGCCCAAGACTGTTGGACTCTTGTGGTGGATTATTTTAAGTCACAAAATTTAAAACTAAAAGACTGGCCAAGACCAAAAGACCCAACAGAAATGTTTACAAATGGTTTGTTTGAATATGCCCTTCCAAAAACTGGGCTTGTCGAAGTTACAGATGACATTCAAAAAGATGATGTAATATTGATGAGCATGGCAAAAAATACTGGTTGTCATGTTGGCGTTTATGTTGGAGAACAGATGGTTTTACATCATCAAGTCGGTAGACTAAGTTCAAGAGATTTGCTTGATGAGCAAATGTATAAATCAATTTATAAGAGGTATCGTCATGTTGAGAAAAATTAAAATTTATGGAAAATTAAAACAATTAGTTGGTAAAGCAACTTTTGTAGCTGATTTAAATAATATTGGACAGGCTTTTAGTTTTTTATGTTGTAATTATCCAGAAGTTGCAAACCATCTACAGAATCAACCATATAAAGTTTATTCGGGTGACAAAGTAATTACTGATGATACCTTAAGCATGATAGGTGATGCTGAAATAAGAATTATTCCTGTTGCTTTTGGATCTATAACAGCATTTGTTCCTGTCCTCGGAGGATTAATTGGCGGTGGTGTTAGTAGTGTTGTTGGAAGTCTTGGCATAACAGGAATTTTAGGATCTGTTGTAACGGCTGTTGGTACGAGTTTAATTGTTGACGGTGTAACTTCTATGCTTGCTCCTCAACCGCAGGCAAGAGGGCCATCAGCTATGGAAAGAACAGACCCTTCTTCTCTTGCGTCAAACTATTCATTTAGTGGGATTACCAACATTGCAAAAGCTGGAGGTGCGATAAATTTAATATATGGAGAGACAATTTGTGGCTCAGTGACAGTCTCAAATGGTATTGATACAGTGCAAGTAAGAGGTGATGCATAATGGCTGGAATCCAAGAATTTAGTCAACAGACTGTCTTTACAAACCCAGACCTCCCATCTGATACGCTTTCATCAAAGCAGTTTAACACCCTCGTAGAAGCTGTGGGAGAAGGTGAAATTGAGGGGAGTGCAACAGCATCAAAGGCTGGATTAACAAAAGGAACAGATGCTTATAATAATGCTTTTAAAAAGGATATTTTTCTTAATGGAACACAACTTTTACAAACAGCAGCTTCTAATTCTTCGCCTGATGATAGCGATTTTAACTTTAGAGATGTAGGTTTTGAACCTAGATTTGGTACTTCAGATCAAACTTTTATTGGTGGGATTGCAAATATTGAGACAGAAAGCAGCGTTGGTGTTGCTGTAACAAGTGGAAATCCAATAACAAGAGCAATATCTAATACTTCTGTTAATGCGGTCAGAGTTACAGTATCTTTTCAAAGTATTCAAGAGGTAGAAGATAGTGGAGAAATTACAGGTGCAAGTGCAGGGGTGAAAATTGAAATAATACAAAATGATGGAACAACTACAACACCGATTGACGATACTGTTACAGGAAGATCAACCAGTACTTATTTTAGAGATTATTTAATTACCCTTCCAACAAATACAAGTTTCCCAATAAATGTAAGAGTTTCAAGAACCACTGACGATACTACAAGCCCTATATTTTCTGCCTTTTCATGGTCAAGTATGACTGAGGTAATATTTGAGCAAAACGCATATCCAAATACCGCACATTTAGCACTTCGATTTAGTGCAGAAGCATTCCCAAGAATACCCAAGAGGTCATTTAGAGTCAGAGGAATTAAGACAAAGATACCTCACAATGCAACTGTTGATATACAAACTGGGCGTATTACATATAGCGGAACATTTAATGGAACATTTAAAGCTGCTACAGAATGGCATAGCGATCCAGCTTGGGTTTTATGGGATTTATTAACAAACACAAGATATGGGTTATCTATTGCAGAAAGTTCTTTAGATCAATATACATTTTATAATCAATCTGTCTATAACAATGAATTGGTAGATGACGGCCTTGGTGGACAGGAGGCGAGGTTTGCGATCAATGTAAATATTACCCAGCAGTCAGAAGCATTTAATTTAATAAATGATCTTTGTTCTGTAATGCGTGTAATGCCTTTTTATAGTGCAGGGGCAATAAATATATCAGGTGACAGACCAACTGATCCAGTTTATTTGTTTAACCTATCCAACGTCACAGAAGATGGTTTTCAATATACTGGTTCTTCATTAAAAACAAGACATACGGTTATAAATGTTGGATACTTGGATCTTGATTCAAGAGAGATAGATTATGAGACTGTGGAAGATACAACTGCAAGTGCAAAATATGGCACAGTCATAAAAACAATTCAAAGTTTTGGCTGCACAAGTCGTGGTATGGCCTCAAGGATGGGCAAATGGTTTTTATATAATGAACAAAATTCTGGTGAGACTTGTTCTTTTTCAGTAACATTAGAAGCTGGAACTTTGGTAAGGCCTGGGCAGATAATAGAAATAAGCGACCCTGTAAAAGCTGGATCAAGAAGAGGTGGAAGGATCGCATCGGCTACAACCACTGCAATAACAGTTGATGATACGGCAAATACAGATTTAGTTTCAACAAACAATGCAACATTGTCTGTCATCTTACCAGATGGGTCAGTTGAGACTAAAAATGTATCTGGGATATCAGGAGCAGTAATTACTGTCTCTTCTGCTTACTCTTCTGCCCCAAATGCCAATAGTATTTGGATTTTACAAAATGATACGTTACAAACAACAACATGGAGAGTTATTAGCGTAAAGGAAAGTCAAGACCTTACATTTCAAATTACAGCATTAGAACATAACACTGGAAAATATGCCTTTGTAGAAGATGGAACTGCATTACCAACAAGAACTACAACTGTTTTAACTTCTTTAAAAAATGCCCCTGGCAACTTAACAGCAGAAGAAAAAATTGTTGTTATTGATAATAAGGCTGTAAGTAAAATATTTTTTAACTGGCAACCTGTATCTGGTGTTAGCAAATATCGAGTTCAATACAGATTTAACAATGGTAATTTTATAACACAAGATGTTTTTGGTAATACTTTTGACCTTGAGAATAGTCAGAAAGGAACTTATGAAATAAGAGTATTCAGTTATAACGCTTTAGATAAACCAAGTGCATCACCATCAAATGACACCTTCATTGCACTTGGAAAAACTGCATTGCCAGCAGATGTACAGAACTTAAAAATAGAACCTTTATCAGATGAATTTGTAAGATTACGTTTTGATAAATCTACAGATGTTGATGTGATTCATGGTGGAAACGTAGTAATTAGATCATCTAACCTTACTGATGGGGTTACTTTTAGTAATGCTGTTAATGTATTACCAGCTTTAAGTGGAAACGTTAGTGAAACAATCGTCCCAAATATTGCAAATGGAACATATGTTCTTAAGTTTCAAGATGATGGAGGAAGGCTAAGTTCTGGTGATGCCTCTGTGGTTCTTATAAGCTCAAGTCCTGATGTATTTCCTAAGTTAACCGTATTAGAAGATAGAGAAGATACAGATTCACCACCTTTTGCTGGTGCTAAAGTTGATTGTTTTTTTAGTGATGATGTTAATGGTCTTGTTCTTGCATCTTTAGTACTACTTGATGATGTGACAGATTTTGATGCAATGGCTGATTTTGATTTCTTGGGTGCTGTTGATATTACTGGTGGTCATTATGACTTTGCAAATACTTTAGATTTAGGAGGCAGTCAACCTTTACATTTAAGAAGGCATATAGTTTCACAAGGTTTTTATCCTAATGATTTAATAGATAGAAGAACAGCAAATATTGATACATGGACTGACTTTGACGGAGCTACTGCTTTTAATGTTGGGGCAAAATTATTAGTGGCAACAACTGATTCTGATCCTGATACCTCTACTGCTGGAACTTATACGATTAATAATGGATCTGGTAGTGCTGGCACAATTATTACAATTACAAAATCTTCTCATGGTTATTCTGTAGGTAGATTTGTAACTGTTGACTTTACATCTGGTACAGGTGTAGATGGTGATTATCAGATAATTTCAAAAACAACAAATGCTTTTGTTCTGACTTCTGCAACTTCCTTATCAACTAGCGGTAACTGTAATTTTAGTGCAGAATTTTCTCAGTACAATCCTTTTGTTAATGGTGCTTTTACCGCAAGAGGTTTTAAGTTTAGATGTGAAATGGATACAAATGACCCAGCTCAATCTATAGAAATTGATCAATTAGGATATGTAGCAAAATTAAATAGCAGAACAGAAACAAGCCTTGGCAATGCAGGGGCTACTACAGGAGGTCATATTGCATCTGGAACTTCCACAAAGTCAGTTGTTTTCAGTAACAGTTTCTTCACAGGCCAGTCTGGAACTAGCATTGCAGCAAATTCAGTATTACCTTCTATTGGAATTACTATTGAAAATGCACAGTCAGGAGACTTTTTTGCTCTATCAAATATAACAGGAAGCGGTTTTGATATTGATGTAAAGAATGGATCAAGTCATGTTAATAGAAATTTCAAATATGCCGCAACAGGATTCGGGCGAGGTAGTTAAAAAATGTCTATTAAGATATACTTAAAAGAAAAAGTGAGTTAAGTAATGGCCACACATGATTATGTTATAGACAACTCTACAGGAGCCAACGTCAGGGCTGACCTTAACCTAGTATTTCAAGCGATATTAACAAATAATAGTAGTTCTTCAGCACCAAGTACGACAGCAGCTTACATGTGGTGGGCTGATACAACGAATGGTGTTTTAAAAATCAGGAACTCTGCTAATAACGCATGGGTAGAACTTTTACAGCTTGATGGTACGTTAACACTTGAAGATGGTTCAAACACTGCACCTGCACTAGCTTTTAGAGATGATTTGAACACAGGGATATACAGTTCTGCTGCTGATACTTTTAATATTTCTACTGGTGGTATTGAAAGAATGGAGCTAGCAAGTACAGGAATAATATTTAATGAAACTGGCGCAGATGTAGATTTTAGGATTGAAGGTGATGGAAGGCAGAATTTGTTTTATGTTGATGCTGGTAATGATCGGATAGGTATAAACACATCAACTCCCAGCACTAATTTACACGTTTTCGCCAATGCTGGAGATTGTGATTTACAAATAGAATCATCTGCTAGTGCTTCAGATGCAAGAATAAATTTATATGGTCATAGTGGCGGTGTTTCTCAAATAAGATTTGGTGATCAAGATGATACTAATGTAGGACTACTTACTTACGATCATTCAGACAACTCAATGGCGTTTAGAGTTAATGATCAAGAAAGAGGTAGAATAGATAATTTAGGCCGATTTGGTCTAGGTACAACAAGTCCAAGTAAAAAATTTCATGTTGTAAGTTCAGATTATCAAACTGCAAGATTTGAAAGTTCTAATGCTGATGCTAATGGTAGTTATATTGAAATGTATGCTAATTCAGCATCTCCAGCAGACAATGATGTTTTAGGTTTCCTTGGTTTTAGAGGCAATAATGATGCTTCACCAGCAGAAGATACACTTTATGCAAGCATAAGATCATTAGCGACAGATGTCACAGATGGTACTGAAGATGGAGATATTGTATTTCACACTCGTGCTGCTGGGACTTTTGGTGAACGTATGCGTATAGATTCGTCTGGAAACGTAGGTATAGGCACATCAACTCCTAGTGAAAAATTAGACGTTGAAGGAACTATTGAATGTTTAAATGAATTACGATCTAAAACAGGAAATGATTTAAAGTTAAACGCTGGAAGTGCTAATAGAGATATTTTCTTTCAGGTAAATGATTCGACATTAATGACATTACAAGGTAGTTCTGGTGATTTTTTATTTAATTGCACCTCTTTACCAAGTTCATCTGTGGCTGGTATGGCTTTTGAAAAAAATGGTAATTCAGGTGTTTTATTTCATTCAAATGGTTCTGCAACCTCCGCTTTAAATGTCGGTGAGTTTATAAACGGCAATGGAGTTGTCGGAAGAATAACCACAAATGGTAGTAATTGTTCCTTTACAGATGTTAGTGATTATAGGTTAAAAGAAAATGAAGTTTTAATATCAGACGGAATAACAAGATTAAAACAATTAAAACCATACAGATTTAATTATAAAAGTGATGCATCAGAAACATTTGATGGATTTTTTGCACATGAAGCACAAGCTGTTGTACCACAATCAGTAGTTGGAGAAAAAGATGCTACAAATGAAGATGGTTCAATAGATCCACAATGTATAGATCAAAGTAAACTTGTACCTTTACTTGTAGCTGCTGTAAAAGAATTAATTACAAAAGTTGAAACCCTTGAAGCTGCCTAATATAATTGGATAACCTAAAATAATTTTATGGCAACACCTCAAGAACTGTATGACGAAACAAAAACTCGTCTTGATCTAAATATTGCAAAAGCACAAATGCTTGAAAGAGAAATACAAGAAAAAGTTGCAGAAAAAAATCAACTCATGCAACCAATAATGGAAGATCAAGGTGCATTAAAACAATTAGAAAAACTTAGTGATGTTGTACAACCTGTAGAATCCAAGTAAAATAAAACTAAACATTTATTATCATGGCTGTTACTTGGAATGTTGTTTCTTTAGATGCAACAAAAACTGTCGGTTCTTTAGCTGATGTTATAACAACTGTTCACTGGACTGCTAGTGATTCTGAAACTGTAGGTAGTGGCGATTCTGCTGTTGTACATACAGGATCTTCTTATGGTTCTATAGGGCTTGCTGAAGCTGATAGTAGTTCTTTTACTGCTTATGCTTCTGTAACTAAAGAAAATGCTATTGCTTGGGCTAAAGCTGCAATTGGTTCTGATGAAGTTACTGCTATTGAAACAGGTATCGCTGGACAGATAACAGAATCAAAAACACCTACTAAGACTTCTGGTGTACCTTGGTAATTAATTAATTTTATCTTGATGCATTTGTCTAGTCATCATCCCACCTATAAGGTATAAAGGCCCAAGGGTAGGAATTATTATCAACATTGATATAATAAGACCATGACTAATTGCCCTAATTATTGCCTGTTGAATCATGTTTCAAAAAATAGCTAACATCCTTAGTATAGTCTCCTTTGTTTTGGTGTCATCTGTCATCGGTGGAGGGTATTTTGGTTATAAATATGTAACATCTGAGCAGTTCAAAGCCAAATTAATGAACGAAGTCTTAGGTAATGTACAAGGACTTATGCCAGATATTTTAGATAATGCACTACCAGATCTAACAGGTCCAACAATTCCTGAGTTTAAACAACCTAATATTTAATTGGAAATACCTAAGATTTCTATTCCAGAAATAAAGATCAATGTACCGCAATATAATCCATATCAAGTATTAAACGTACCACTGCCATCTATAAAATTACCTGGATGTGTGAAATATCATAGGGATGCAAGTCCTAAAAATACTGCGTTATATAATGACGATCCAACGGGTACTACTATATCCTGTCCGTATGGTTCTATGCCTACCTTTGAACCTATGTTATATGACAGAAGAAAGATCCAAATTGTTGAAAATAAAGAACAAGAAAAGAGGGTTGAGAATACTGAAACTCCAATGCAAGAAAAAGTAAAACCAGATATACCGAAGAAGAAAGAAGATATAAAGGTAGTTCCCTGCCCTGGGCCAAAAGACCAACGCATAAATGACTTTCGTAACAGTTCACGATTGGAACGTGTTATCGGCCATGAAAAAAGCGAAGATGGAACTAGATGTATAACTATCTATGAAGACGTACCATTCAAGGATCAGTACATTCCAGAGATTTCTACTATTGTATCTACTGCTGTTATTGGCTTGGTCGCTGCCAGTAGTCCACTACTTCTTAATGTCATCAAACCGTTAGTAAAAAATATCGTTAAAAAGCTCACAAAGAAGAAAGATAAAGTAGAATAAAAAAACCTTATTTATCTTGGCGAAGAATAGGGTGTCTAGGTAGGCAAGTCAGTACCCGTGCTTGCCTACTGCTTTAATTTATGAGTATGAGGTAATACCTGACCTGCACGAGGTGTTATTTCAATATCAGAGCAAAGATCATAATAAGGACTGTCTTTTGTAAAACGTATTCCAGCTATCTTCTTCTCACCACAATGCTTTAATCTGGCAAAATGCCAATCAAGTTCTAGGTTTTTTAATTGTTGCTTTTGTATATTAGTTTGAGTTGCAGCAGCCTCCTTGCATTGCTTACCTAGTTGTCTATCTAACGGAATAGAAAAGTTCAAAGTTAAACCAGTACCCAGTGCATAGCTATCTTTGTTTGTTCCAGAATAATTTAGTTGTTCATAAAGAATGACCCCTGGATTATCAGGTGTACCATCTCCTATAGGATTTCCATCGTCATCAAAATCTCCAACAATATCTGTTTGGTCATACACTGGTGTGGTGTAGTAATCCCGATAAGGTTTGCGGTAATTTGAATTAAAAGTAGTAAATGGAGTTATGGTCATCATTGCGCCTTGGCATACAACCCCACCTCCATATTGGTTCGTATGAAAGCTACCATTATTTACGTTCCAATTCTGATTAGTTACTGATCCACTGTTACTTTGACTTACTGCATTAGCTAAAACTCTTACAGGGCTTAAGATTATTGCGAGAATACAGAGGTAGTAGTAGTAACGGATTCTGTTGTTATGTCTCTTTGGATTGTCGTTATGTTCTGCAAACCAGGGCCATGATAGGTTTCTGTAAATTGGAAAGAATCTCCCGATGTTGGATTGGTTTGTGTCCAATTTGGTTTTGTTGTCATATCTGCTCCTGTCCATTTATAAGTACTACCTCCTACAGTTCCATTAACTTCAACTGCGGTAGGAGACATACTTCCTCCATCATGTGATATTCCTGTTCCTGTAACTGTATATTCGTAGCCTGTCTTAAAATCTTTGCTAGTGATTGATTCTGAGAGAGTAGAAGTTGTAGAAGTTGTGCTGGACATTGTACCAGTTGTAAAATTTGGTACGATATTTGCATTAGCTGGTAAAACATATAAAAATAATAGTAATAAAAGCCTTTGCATAATTCATTAGTCTACTGTTACTGTGGTTACATATTGTCCAGTAGCACTTGTACCTTGTGAACCTGCTGTAATTGTAATTACATGATTATCCACAGTACCAGCTAGGTTTGTAGCTGTACCTCCAGAAGTACTCGTCAAATCACCAAATGCACTTACTTCACCTGTGGTAAGACTTGTTCCTATGGTGTCTCCAGTAGTATGTGAAACCGTGTAATTGAAGCTCTCACCATCTGTTAGCTGACTTGCAGTAATTGGTGTATAAGCGTTTACCCCATTAGTTGCAGCACCTAATCCTCCAACACTTCCAGCAGTTGTACCGTCTGTTGTGTTAACTCCCGTTCCAGAAACACTGTATGAGTTTCCGATACGATCTGCTGCTGTGGCTGCTGCTGATACTTCTAGCTTTACTGATGAACTAATAGAAGAAGTTATATCAGCATAAGCTGGTGCTGAAAACAAAAATAAGAATGGAAGAAGTTTTTTCATTTTTTTGGATCGACAACTTTAGCACCCACTATTTTTATAGGTGTTTCTACTCTTATAGTTTGATAGTTATTGTCAGATTGTGCAAGTTCTTTAGGTTTGTCTTGCTTTTCTTCTTTCTTTTTCTTACCTACGTCCACCGAAAAAGTAGCAAGGCATCCTGTAAATACCGAAGCGATAAAAGTAATATCCTTGGGTGAATTATCTTTTGCCATGCCAGGTAAACTAACATAATTTAAACTGATGATAAATCCAGCCCATACCATAACCCCAAGTCTAATAAAAGTACCTAAAATTTCTAATTGTTCTTCTTTATCATCAAACTTTTCTTTAATCTTCTGAAAAGTACTTTTTTTTTCTTCTGCCATAACTTGTTTTATTAGTCATACTAGACATAATTACGGATTTAAGCAAATGACAGAAGTACAGGCAGCTTTACTGGGAGCAGCAGCTACCGCATTTGTCATGGTCTTGTCAAACATGAGTAATAGAAGAGAACGTACCATAATAGATATTTACAACAGACTAAACCAGTTATCGCAAGCGGTTAGCAGGCTAGAA
>VTLG01013332.1_pt1 | contig 17905 bp, 29 predicted proteins | sample 4694571 | NCBI WGS metagenome assembly VTLG01 (sample SAMN12604809, study PRJNA352737) | marine metagenome | biome: ENVO:00000447; feature: ENVO:00000209|ENVO:00000569|ENVO:01000036; material: ENVO:00002151; isolation source: viral sequences binned using virsorter ... | reverse complement strand
TCTTGATCTAAGTTGTTGTTCTGTGTTTGCAGTTACAATTACTGTTGACCCTATACGGGTGGATAGCATCCATAAAATAATCCATGCCACTAATGCAGACTTGCCGATACCCCTTCCCGAAGCTACTGCTAGTCTGAACATCTCTGGCATGTCTATGGAGTTGTTTCTTTGGATGTGAATTGAAATATCCCTCAAAATTTTTTCCTGCCACTGCCTTGGGCCATCAAAGTGCTCAAGGGGGGTATCCTTCTTTCCCCAAGGAAAGGCAAAGCGGACAAAGTTCAATGGATCATCTTTGATGTTCATAGACCAGATGGAGGTCATTAGTTCTTTTTCTTCTTGAGGTGTGTATTTCATTTATCAGTAAAATTTTAATTCACAGTATATACATATATCGCACCGCCCGTCAGATTTTGGGGGGGTCTGGAGTAAGTAAGTACTTACTATCATTATTCACTTTTATTGGAGCTCATTTCTTTTATTAGGAATTGATCCCTTTCCTTTACCTCTTGCACCTTTTCGCCCTCAATCATTCTTGCATTAGCTTCATTGAGCACGCTGGATAGGTTTATTTGTAAGTTTTGCTCGTTTTTTTCGCTCCATTGTCCTTCCTCGCCCCTATTTTTGAGGAAAAATATCTGTGCCTGTACGTTATTCTCATTAATAGCGTTGTTATATAGGGCATTTGATACCTCTTTCAAAGCCTTCGCCCTTCCTTGCCGGATATGATGTTCAAAAAGTTCATAATTCTTTTTATTTCTTCTAACTGTACTAAGAGAAACCCCTAGAAAATCAGCCAGTTGTTGATTTGTTAAACCACGTCCGGAAGCTTCCTCTACTTTCAGCAAATCTTCCTCTGTGAATTTAATTCTTGGTCTACCCCTTTTTTTTGGTAATTTCTTATCCTGGTTATTATCAATCATTCTTAAATTATAGAACTATCTCAATTAATAGATAATAAGTTTTTATTATTAAGTGTTGTATTGTGCGTTAAAGTGTGTAAGAATGGGTTAGTCATTTATAACAAAGGAGGAAACATGGCACTACATCACACAGAATATAAACAAAACTATAAAGAATACATTTTAGATTGTTTGAAGGGTGAAGATTGTTTTATAGACAAGCAACCAACAGACGAAGAACTGATCAATTATTTGTTTGATAGGTTCAATTCTGAATATGGTTGGAGCATAGAGAGACAAGGCAAGCAAAAAGCAATGGCAGATTGGTTATCCGGGCTTGCTATTCGTATCGCCTTTTATTATGAAGATATCATAGAGTTAGCCATTGAAATGGGTTCTATTGATGCAAACCCTAGCGACCAGCTTACTAAGAAAGTATGCGAAAACTATTTTACATTTATGGCAAATATGATTCTGTCATTTGAGCCTAAATCTGTGGAGGTCGCATAAATGATCAAAACCAAAACCAAAACATTCAAAGCCAATGCGATACGGTTCTTTTACTGTGTCGCAATGACTGGCTTTTTCTTTTTATTCTTTTATCAACTGGGAGCGTAACCAATGAAATACCATAAGGAATATATCCAGGCTATGTTGGATAAAGAATCTCACTTAATGAGTCAAGCCACCATTAACAAACTTAGAAACCAACTTAAACAGGAAGATCCGACAATGAGTAATGAAATTAAAATTATTGATGATGTAATCAGCAGTTTATATGACGATTACGAGCAAGAACAAGCATACGCACAAAAAGTTATTAGTGCGTGGATAAAAATCAAAAATAAGTTGAAAGAGTCCGACAATGAGTAAGCGATTAACAGTAGAACAAATAAAAGAGAAGTTGTTTGAAGTTGAGAGCAGATACTATAAAGGTTGGAAACAAAATGAGTATTGGTGGCGAGTGAGTGGTGATGTTCACCCGACAGATAGACGACTATGGACAAAATATACGAACTTAATTAATAAAAGAAAAGAGGAGTCCGACAATGAAGGGTAAAGACATACATAAACAAATAGAGAGCATACTTGACGATCTGACACCGGTTGAGGAGTTAGATAGAACACATCAAAGGATATGCCAGTATTTAGCGCACGCTGACGAGACATACCAGCTTAACCATATAGGCTTTATTCAAGAACTAGAATATAAGATTGAAAACATAGTAAACAAAATGAGGAGAGACAATGACTGATGAAGAAATGCTTCAACTCATAGAAATGATCAAAACTCTTAATGAACAACAACGAAAAGAAATAGCAATATTAATCCTATCAACAACCCTATACCCTCCCAACGTGGAGCAAACAGCAGGGTTTATGGTGGGTTTAAACGAAAGAAAACAGGAGAAAAGCTAATGGCCAATTGGATAACAGAAGAACAGCTTGAACAGGCAAAAGTACAAGCAGAAAAAATATATAAAGCGTTTTTTGATGTAGTAAAAGATATAAACGGAGAAGATTATAACCCTGATACTGTTGAACAAACTTGGGATGAGATAGAAATAGACGGACAATATTTTGATATTGAATGTTGGGATGATGATATGGAAAACCCAAGAACTGAAACATATTGTGCTATATATGCTACGTACCCGACAGACAATGGCAGATGGCGAGAATGTGATGGTACGAAATTCATCCGTTTATTTACAAACGGGGAGAAAAGCTAATGATTGATATAGATAAAGTAAAAGAGACTTGGGCAGAAGGAGAGGCAGAGTCAACTTTTGAAGATTTGGATAATGTATTCGGACATTTAATAGCGTACTTCAAATCTCAAATAGAAGATATGAATAAAGAAGAATTTATAGAATATCTCAAACAAGAACTTGGTTATGAAGAAGATATTATAAATGATATGTTTAAGGAGAAAAGCTAATGGATAAATTATTAGAAGCAGTTAAAGAAGCAAGCATATCTGTAGCTTGTCTGTTAGATGATATTGCAGAAGACGAAAACAATGATATTAAAGTTTTTGAAATAGAAAAAGATATTAAACATTTACAAGACCAGATAACAATAATAGAAAACTATCTTGACCCATTTGTAGTTGAAGAACTAAATCATATCAAACAGGAGAAAAGTTAATGGAATGGTTAAAGAATAACCCTTTGGTAGTTGCAACAGACCCTAATTATTGGGATTGCGATTGTGATGAAAACTATATTCATAAAAAATCAGTAAGTCTATCTTGTCCTATATGCAAAATGACAGAGGATGAATGCTCTGATTCAAGACCTAACGAAATAAAACTTTATTACAAAGATTATAAGGAGCAAACCAAATGAACCTAAAACAATTAGAAAAAGAATGGAAAAAGAAACAACCTCAAGAGGCTAAAGGCTTACCACAGAATAAGCCAAAACGTACCAGGATAATCAACCCCTTTCGCTCACCTCAAAACTAAGCCCGACTATGAGAAAGTGTTTTTTAAAATACTTTCTCGCCTCCAGCTTACTATGCCTCACCCTCTCAGGCCCTTCCTGCACTATCCATATAACATTAACGTCCGCTAACCTCTTAATACTCTTCCCGACTGTTGCCCTAGATAGATTGCACATCTTACCAATATAACCGACTGCATCCCTGCTACTCATACTTTGCACGCGATACCGCTCGCAAAGACAATACAACACCAACTTATCAGAAGCATTTAAATCAGGTCTATCGAGATTTAAACGATACAACCGCCATACCCCTTTTTTCACTTCAGAAAAAGGAAGCTTAGTCAAACTGACACGAACACAACCGGAGTTCGCTTCGTCCTCCGGTACTCCTGTTTCAATCCACCAATAATCTTGCATTATTCAAAGAGAGATCGGGCAATAGCCCGACTCTCTCTATTAGTTTAGTTTAGTCTGTATGCCAAAAACCTTTTCAACTGTTGACAAAGTTTTTGGCAGGGGTTGACAAAGTTTTTGACAACATCTGCTCTTTTTTTCATACTATCGTTATCTTTTTATTATTCTCTATTAAATCCAATACAGGTGAATTGACACCTCTAAACAAAGTCATCACAGAAGTATCAACATCACCGCTATTAGTTTTGACCACACTTGCCCTAACTACTCTTGTTGGTTCAGGTGCTACCCCTTGCTCAATACAAACATCTTCATAATCATTAGCGAGCCATAGTGCTAGTGCAAACCTCATTCCATCCACAATACTGGAAGCCCCTCTAATAGACTGCCTTGCCTCCATACTGCTTTCTGTACCAACTAAACCGCTTTTATTCATGTGATGTATAGATAAAGTAGTCGCTCCTAATTGTGCCGATATACTGGCACAGAATGAACACCATAACTGCGCTGACTCATTAGAGCTACTGATAGGGCTAGAAGCCCCTACAAAGCTCTGTATTGGGTCGAAAACAACTAATTTAAGGTCGGGTATAGTCTTTAACTCTTCGACCAATTCTGTGGCTTGTGCAGTTATATTATCCTCAGTAAGCAAGATCATAGGTTTACCATGATCGGCTATGGTATAAACGAATACATCATAAGGAGCATCAAACCTTTCCCCATGAGGGTCTAAAGAGTTTATTCTTCTGTGTATCTCTTCTTGGTTATCCTCAGAAGATAATACAACTGAGTTACCTTGCTCTAATATATCTTTACCTAAGAATTTACCTCCGCCTTTAGCTAAATTAAGGGCCAACTGCAAGGCTAAAAAGGATTTACCAATACCGCCTACGCTAGATAGCACACCAGGAGACTTGAGCGGTATTAAACGATCTACCAGCCAAACGATAGGAGGAGGACTACCGATTAAATTTTTGACTGAATGTCGCTTAATACCTAAACCAAAATTCTCTATTTCTTGCTTGACTGCTTCTAAACCATAGCGTTGGTGCAAATCATTATAATCACCAATAATCGAGGGCAAATTAGATGTAGTGTTTACAAAAGACTTTACACACTCATCTGCGTTTTGTTGACCAACTCCGTTTTTATCATTGTCAAAGGCTATGATTAGTCTTGCTTGTGTCTTTTGCCTTATTTTCTGTATTGCCTCTATTCCGAATGTCGCCGAAAAAACAACTAAAATCGGCCAATTTGTAGCTAAATTGATGCTAACTCCTGTAGCAACACCCTCAACTATGACCAATCTTTCCAAATCTTTTAACTGGCTCAACTGAAAGCCTATTGGGAATACATTGCCTTTGACTTCGCTTGCCGAAACAAACCTTTTTTTACCTTGTTTTGTAATGTATTGCAGACTTCTCATCTGCCCTGTAGTAGAATCATATAACGGAACAACTAAGCTACCGGCCTGTTCCTTCAAACCACAATTATTTAAAACCTTTTTTGCAACTAAATACGCATGATCGCTACTATCTATATATTTCTCAAATCTATCCTTAACTTCCTCTGCAACTTCGTCTTGCCTACGTTTTTTGTGTTTTTCCCCTTGTGCTTTAGCTTCTTCCAATTTGGCTTTTAGAATCTGCCTTTGTGTATCTGAAAGCTGATTGGGGTCTACAGATGACCATTTACCCTGTACGCCCGTTCGCCAGTTACCCCATACGCAGTTCTGATAATCGCCTGTTTGATTAAATACATACCAGCCCGACTTCTCACCATGTTTATCGGGCCTTATGCCGTTTTGTGCTACTACAGACACACGCACAAGATCGCCTGTCGTATTGATATAGTCTATTCTAAGACCATCCTCCGACATCTCATTTATCAAAGAATCAATGCTTTTCTTTTCTCCACGAAAACTGAAGTTTCCGTCTATTACAATGCCTTCTTTACCAACGTATTTAGTTAGATCAACCATAGCTGACGTGCAAACAGGCTTTCAGGGTGACTTAAAAGCCTGTTTGACGCTAGGTATTTACCTAGAAAGGAACATCATCGTCATTAGCTGATGATGATGCAGTTTCAGTTTCCTCAGTCTTACTATTTGCTGGTTCAAAAGAATTATCTTTTATTTCAAGATACCCGTTGTCTCCCTCAATCAGTTCTGCTGATACCATTTTACCAAGTAACTGTGTACTTGGATCGGTTAATGCACCTGTAACTCCACAAGCTTTGCCAATCTTTCTAAGGCTTTCTATACCTATACTGACTGCTGAATCGCTTGTGGCATGCGCCATAGTGCAACTGTAATTCATATTAATTGTCGTATCTTCTACTTCAAAATATAACTTTACAGCTTCCCAACCATTCTTACCGGTAATAATCTCATCACCGCAAAACGTCATGTTATGTCTACCTGGTTTAAGTTTACCAGAACCCTCGTTTACACTATCCACGTCTAAATCGTGGCCGTATTTGGTTAAATCAACCATTTTTCCTCCCTAATTTTTAATTATTGCTTCTCTGATAACTTCCCAATCAAACGGATATTCTTTTTCTAAGCCATATCTGTTTTTGGCAAGATAGGCTGGACTCTCTATAGTATAGATAACCCTATCGCCTTGTACCGCTTTCGTGTTTGTTTGACCACCCTTACCTTGAGTCTTAACAGTACCAAGCTTAAAGTTTGCAAAGAAACAACAATCGCTATGCTCAAGAATCAAATCTCCAGCTTTCCTATGCAGTTTAAGTTCGTGCCTGTCGTATGGTTCTATCTCAGGTGATTCAAACCTTTTTATTTGGTTATGTGCTATTTGTATGATTGTCATACCCTTTTCATCTCTCAAACGATTCAGGAGATCAATATACTCCCTCCATTGTTTAAGAGCTTCAACATAGCCACGACCATATCCAAATTCTTCTATAGACTTCTTACCATGCTCTTGGCATACCTTTTCCCATATCAATGGTTCAAGCCAATCAAGACTATCTATAGCAACAGTTTTATATTCGTGTTCTTCGTCTAAAAGACTTTTAACGTTGGCAAGGAAAGAATCGTAGTCCTTTGCCACCTCAAAATGATCGCACTCTATCTTTCCCATGCCATCTTCTGTAAGGACAAAGATAGGGCTATTCATGCTTGATGCAAATGAAGTCTTACCAATACCTGCACCTCCGTATAGAACTAACTTAGGAGGTTTAAGCTTAGATTTTTTTCTAATGTTCGCTAGGCTCATCTTCTCCTCCCTCTGTTTCTGCGTTATCTACTGCTTCTAAGTCTTTTTTTAACTTATCATAGTAATAACCAATAAGTACCTCCATATGCTCAACATTTTTATTGGCAGTCTGAATATAGACATCTTTTTCTTCTTTTAAGTTTTCGTGTGCTTGCAAAATATCTATCTGCCTTTTCGTCATATCAGATGTTTTGTACTTCACACCATCACCAAAGTCTATTGTCTCTGGTAAGGGTTTTTTGTTTTGATTAGACATTGTTTTCTCCCATGTATAATTTATAAGAATCGCAAATGTTCTTAGCATTACAGAAACGACAAGTTTCTTTGCTAGGATTGTATTGCGGGCTATCTTCGCTACAGGCATCAGTCGCCGGTTTCAAAGTCTCGTAACCCCATTCCACAAGGTTGGTTGCAGACATGGAATATGATCGTATTGGCCCATCTTTGTGCCATGATCTTGGTTGTACTATTGTCATGGTAACGATTGTGTTTTCATCACCATATCTTGATAAAGCTCCTAAACTGTAAATAAGAAGCTGTGTATTGTTCTCTATGTTGACCGGAAACTTACCTGATTTAAGATCAATAATCTCTAAATCTTGTTTTCCTATAAGAATAGCATCTGCTGTACCCCAAACGTCTTGTGATATTTCCTCCATGCTTACTCTCTCCTCTATCAACATTTTTGCGTCTAATTCCTCTTTTCTTTTGTTTATGTAATTGACATAAACCTCTGCACATTCAATCATGCTTTCGTTGACTTCTATATCAAATCCATCAACGGACTCAACCCTTCCTAACCAATAATCTTTGAGCGTCACATTTTCTAGCCGATCTTTCATCAGCATTTCTGCCATACTATGAGTTAGTGTACCCTCTGCTGCTGCCCTACTTGTTGAGTATGGTACTTGCTCGGACAATTCCGGCATACCGGGACAAGCCATCCAAATCTTTGAAGAACTTGGACTGAGTTTAGCATGGGCCATTGGACACTAAATTATCTTTCTCGTATTGTTCTATATAACTTCTGTCGTAAAGAACCTTGCCACCTATCTTTAGAAACTCAGGGCCTTGTCCTTTACCCCTTTGATTTTCAAGGGTTCTTGGACTCATTCGCCATCTTTCTGCAAGTTCTTTGGTGTCAAGAAATTTATTTATAGTATCTTCCATATATTCCCTTTTCTACCTATTAATGCACAATAATTGTTTAATTTACACTTCCTTGCTAATATGTGCAAGAAAAAAAATGAGAAAACGTAGAAAAGCAACAAACAGACAGGTAGGTGGAGATCACTACAGGACACTTGAGATAACTCCTACACAGTATATATACGCTAACAAACTGTCTTGGAACATAGGCAACACAATCAAGTATGTAACGAGAACTAAGGAAGATAAGGTGCAAGACTTACTAAAGGCAAAACATTACATAGATTTAGAACTAGAAATGATTTATAGGTGTGACCCTGATGGAGAACCAATTAAGGGTTGATTTAATCTTGTCTTTCCTTGATTAACTTTTGAGTGAGTTTAGGGGCTATATTGGAATTTGGATTTTTGTCAGGATGAACTTTTGACAAAATAAAATTAAGTTCTTCTTTTGTAAAACCAATATTATTCCCACTATTACTTGCTCTCGCTAGTCTTAAATCTCTTTCTAACAACTGTATTCTCTGTTCTTGTAAATCTAATTGTTTCTTTTGACTCTCGATCTTTCTTTTTAAATAACTTGTATCTGTTGGTGCACCAAATGTTAAAGTTCCAGCAGTTGAAGCTCCTGTTGTTCCGACATTTCCTGACACATCTATAAAATCAGTTTTTTTCATATAAATCTTTTCCTATATCTAATATATCCTGTATATGTTCACCAACCAAGTTTGCGTTTTGTATCGCCTTATCTTGATGTATGTGAGCATACCTTTGTGTTGTAGCTTGATCTCTGTGGCCCAACAAGTTACCAACTTCTGATAAGTTGATTTTCTGCAAAGACCAAGATGCGTAACTGTGTCTGATGTCGTGCATCTTCACATCTTCTATACCAAGTTTCTTAGTGATGGTTGCCCAAGTTCTTCTAGGTGACTTGATGCTAAATATGTATTCTCCGTCACGTTTTTGTTGCTCTATGATTTCAAGTGCCATTGGGGTAAGGTGAATGATACGATCTTCTCCGTATCGTTCTGTTTTATGGTTTTTAAGTACCAGGGTGTTATCTACCAAATCTGACCACTTTGCATTAGCTATTTCGCCTTTTCTAGCCCCTGTGAGTATTAGTATCCATATAAAAGCCACAGAAACGGCGTATAAGGGGTTTTTTTGCATGACCCTTAACTCCCCTACTACTGCTAACAATTCTTGGTTTGTGAGGTATCTTTTGCGTTTATTCTCCCTGTTCTTAGGTATGTTGGTACTGGGATTTGTTTCTATCAAAGACAAGGTTATAGCCAGGTTATAAATAGATTTTATAATAGATAAAATTTTGTTTGCCAAACTAGGGGCTTGGTCGCTTATATCAAAGTGTAACTGTGCTATATCTCCACGTAATATGGAATCTATAGGCTTATTGCCAAGCACCGGACTAATGTTCTTGGTATAGATTTGTTTGATTGATTTTATTGTTTTTGCTTTACGTCTTACAAGGTCTTTCTCGTAAATTGCAAACATTTGATCTAGTGTTTTCATAGTGTCTCCCTGTGTAATAGAGAGGACTATAGTGTAGTTTGTTTATGTTGGCAAGTTTATTGATTCTGTATAGCTTCTTGCACTTGCTCTGAAACTACTGGCACTGCTGGTTGTACCGCTAATGCGCTTGCTGGCACGTTTGGCAACTCAGGAAGAGATTGCAAGAATCTCTGTATCAATTCACTTCTTTTGCCTTGTATATTTTTTGCAGAATCCTTAATCAAATTTTTGTTAAATGGTCTTGCTAAGAAAGTATTAAGTGCACGTAGTATTCCAAAACCAGCTACGGCCCCAACACCACCGCCCAAACTCAAGCCAGTTGTACCAAGTATTGCAGCAGGTGTTATACCTTGTGCTGCCCTCAAAATACCAGACCTTACTATAAAGGTATTTACGTCAGGGATTGCCTCTGGAAACTCTTTAAGTGCGTTAAGAAACTCAAACAAATCATCTGCTGATGTTTGTTTATAATCTTTCAAAAGTTCTTTTGTAGCAGCGTACTTTGTACCTTTGAGATTATCAAAACCCAATTCTTTATATAAAGCCTCAAAGTTTTTTCTATCACCCCGTAAGTTTTTACTAAATATATCATCTAAGTAGTTTGCAGCTAATACATTCATTCTTCTTGTACCAATCAAATCTCTTAATTCTTTGACAGCACTAGCAGACTTAGCTCCTCCAAATGTTCTACCATATAAATCTTCTAATCTAGCAGAAGGAGGTCTGCCAACACCAGGTCTTAAAGCACCCCTAGTTAATGTCTTTTGAAACTCTTTACCAGTTTTGCCCTCAACTATGCTCATGAATTCTTTAAACTGAAAATCGGCATCCCTCAACAAACGTCCATGCGTAGTTAAAGGATTTCGTAACTGGTTTTTCATTTCTTTTTGAAGTGCAGTAACGGTTCTATAAGCTAGATTATTTGGACTTTGACTTTTTGCAGGATCATACTTTCTTGATAAATCAGATAAACGGCTATCCAATGCTTTTATATCACGTAAATTAAATAGTTTGGGTGTCTGCACGCCTTTTAGTATTTGTTTTATATCTGTAGGTATTTTTTCAAACTGTGACTGTGGTAAATTTCTTCTTGCTGTTGCACGTAAAGGCTCTACATTAAAAAAATCACCGGCCTTTTGCATTTCTTTTTCTGCCCTTCTATAAACAGCCTTGTAAGATGACCGCAAATCATTAAATGTTTCTAACCCATATTCCTTGATTAGTTCTGATCTCTCAGGTTCAGTCAAAGGTTTTATTTTGGCAACTGGCATAATTCTCTTATCTAAAGCTGTGTCTACTTGTCTAAAAGATTCTTGCAATTGTTTTTGACCGGGTGTTCCAGCAATAGGCATACGGCTAGATAAATTATAAACACCTTGTACAAACGGAGATTCACTTGCTTGTCCAAGAGATAACTCTACACCCTCTCTAGCCAAAACCTCTGCTTGATTTTGTGCTGATGGTGTTATACCCATCTGCCTTTCAACAAAACTCGTAGCTCTACCGGCTTCTGGTATTTGTTGAGACAAAGCTTGTCTGCCCGTCTTAAAAGCGTCTAATGCTGTGTCAACTGCTGGTCTTAAAGTTCTTCCTACAACTGGTGCAGCTAAAGTCAAAGCTGCATCTACTGTACCAGTGACCGTAGCATCAAGTATTCTTTCTTCCGTACTAGGAGATGGCATATCTGGAGCTAATAAATCACCAAGAAAATCTGCTGCTAAAGAACCACTACCAGAGCCTATACCCGCACCAGCAGCTATACCAGCAGGGCCGGCTGGTATTCCTATAATAGCACCGCCTATACCACCAGCTATTTCTAAAAAACCTTCTGCAAAGGGTGGTAATCTACCAGGATATTCGTCTGCATCTATAAGACCAAGCTCTATACCAACATTTCTAGTTTTGGCATAATAAGTTTTAGCATCAATTTTTCCCTCTTGTAAAAGTTGATAGCCAGAAGATTTAATTTTTTCAAACTCTTCCTTTTTATTTTCTAGTTTTTTTAACTCTTCAAACTTTGACATCTTAGTCTAAATAAAATGATCTATATGGGATTGAAGAGTCACTGTTCTGAGTCTCTTGCTTTGCCTCTAAAGTTGTTTGTTCGGGGTCCAAACTAAGCACAGCAGCGTCAAGTTTCTTTTCAAGCAGTTTTGTTCTATAAAGATCATCGCTGTAACGTGCCTTTTGTGTTTCTGATAAAATTCCTGATCTAATACCTTCTTCTAATCTTTCAATTCTCGTTCTTGCTCTGTCTCTCATCAAAGCATATTTAGCTTGTGCATCTTTTTCTGATGTCAAACTTGCTTTAGGCAGCAAATCATCTATTTGTTGTAAAAGTTGTTGGTTTACTCTGCCCGTAAAATCTTGTGCCAAGGTGGTTTTTACTTCTAAATTAAGATTGTCTCTTGCTCTGACTGCTTGACCGGTAACATCAGCCGGCTCTAAACCAATATTTCTAGCTGCTATATTAAATGCCTCTTGTGTTGCATCTGCTAAACCAAAAGCCTCTTTCATCTGTGCAAAAGGCTCAACAAAACCGACTTCTTTAACAGTGTCCTCTACAGATTTATCGATGGCACTTAAAAATACTTCGTCATTATCTTGCCCACTCTCTTTTAGATCAATTAAATCTGATACAGAAAAGCCTGATGTTAAAAGTGTTGCGTCCTCTACGCTCAAACCGGCTTGAGTTAGTAAATTAAATTTTCTTTGTTCCTCTTGTCTTTTAGCAGTTTCTTCGTTTTGTTGTAAGAAAGCTTGTTGTAAACCTCTTTCTCCAAACAATTCAAACATATTTAACAAAGAAGGGTCGGTTTGTGCGAACTCTGCAAGCCTAGCCTGTCTAGCCTCTTCTTCTTCTCTTCTGTTACGATCTTCTTGAAATTTTTGTAGTTGTAATGCACTTGCAGCAAAATTCTGATCACCTCTCAAAGCACCTCCTAAACCAAAAAGTAATGCAGCTAGCCTTTGATTTCTTTCACTCATTTACAAAACTCCTTAGCCCATTCCAAAATATAATGCTGCCAACTGTGCAGCAGTTCCTAGTATATCTCCTGTGCCAGTTTCTCTTTGTGTTGTTTGACCAGCAGTAGTTGGAGCGATTGCACCACCTAACAAACCAATTTGTTGTGGGCCAAATGCCAAAGCTCTTTGGAACTCTTGGAAAGGTACGTCTAATGCTCTTTGCTGTAAACCTTGTTGTTGTGCTCCTATGCCACCTAACAATCCTAATCTTCTAGCTTGTTCTGCTTGTATGTTACCAAGCAAACCAGCTTGGAATCTTCTATCTGCCATAGACCTGGCAAGGTCTGATTCAGCAGCACCTAAAGCTTGTCTAAAACCTTGCTCTCTAAGGTTGGCTGCTGTCCTTGCTGCTTGTTCTGCAAAAGCCCTGTTGGTTTCTGCTTCTAATACTCCGCTTCTTGAGCCACCAAAAGCACCAGCACTTATAGCTCTGTCTTGATCTCTGCCTACTGCCATTTGTCTAGCTCTATCTAAATCAGACAAGCTAGTGTCTATAACCTGTTGTGTAAATGGTGATTGGTAAGCAGATAAATCAGTTTCTAGCAGACTTGGTGTGGTCTGAGTTGCTAGATTGGAAATGCCAGTTAAGGGGTCAAACTGCATACCTGTTTCAAACAAACCTCTAGTAGCTTCAAACTGCCTGAGTTGGTCAGGATTGAATCCTGCTACTCTAGCACCTGTATAGGGTACAAAGGGTTGTGATGCTACTGCTTGTGCTAAACCAAATAGACTGCGTTGTTGTTGCTGTTGATACTCTGGTATTGTAGCTTCTGCTGTTGTTGCGCCTTTACTCATAATTCTTTTCTTATCATGTGTTCTTCTTCAAAACCTAAATTCTTTAACTTTCTTGACCATCCTTTTCTTCCTCCCCCGTACATCCTTTTACATTCGGCTGCTTTGGCAAAAGCCTCAATAGATGGCAGCATTTCTACTAATTCATTGTAGTCTCCACCGCAAAAAAGTAAATTTAATACTTTATGATTAGGAAATATAACAAATTCTGTTACCATTGCAGACCTTTTACCAGCCCACAAATGAAATAATCCCCTACTTATTTTATCTTCTACATGATCTATTGTATAGGAATCTTGGTATTCTAAAGCATCTTCAATCCAATGCTTACACCGATTCCATTGCATCTCCCATTCGGGCTTCAAATCAACTACGTTATTAGTCTCCTTTTGCATACTCTATCAAACTTACTACTACGTTTATATTTGCATGTGATACTTCTATTTTCAACAATTCGCCAGCAGTTAAAATTAAACTTCTACTAAGTATTTCTTTTGTTTCTTTGCCACTTATACTTATTTCTTTAAATATAGGAAAATTATGTCCAGTGCTGTCTGTAATTGTCAAAGTCACTGTCGTTGCTTGGTTGGCATCATCTCCTATCAGGATAGAATCTAGTATGGCAAAGTCAAAATCACCTCCGGTTGGTGCTGTATATAATGTAGTCAATGCTGTGCTGCCTACGTCTAGTTTTGCACTAACGGCCCTTTGTATGTACTGATCTTTGGACGCTAAATCCATTATCTTTTACCTCTAGTTCTCAAATCTAAGCGTATGTTGCCTACTTGGAAATCTTGTGTAACTCCTCCTGTTACTGTCATTTGTACTTGTCTTGCTGAGAATCTAGCATCTGTATAACCATCATTCTCAAACGTAAAGCTACCAAAATCAGTTTCACTACCAAGCGGTGTAAATTTACCTTTGAAACTTATAGTAACACCAGGTAAAGTGTTAGCCTCTTCATCTGGCACTATTTGGTTACACTGCACAAACCTATCGCCATTGCCTATCTCTATAGGCCCACTTGTGCAAAAGGGCACAGCAGAACCTAGACTTGGTGAGTTAGCTAAAGAAGTTGACTCATGTTCGTAGATAAAACCACTAGAATCACCAGCTATAGGAAAATCAAATACACCTTGGTCAATCCAACATCCACGATCTAAAGAACCTATAGACCAAGTGTTTTCTCTGTAATTCCATATAACATATTTGTTAGGTGTGTATTGTCCGTCACCAACAGGAAAGCCCCACCATATTTCGTTGAAGTTAGAGTTGTGTCCACCCCAACTAGATGCTCTACCTAATACATTTAGGTTATCAAATACAAAATCGTGTACCTCACAAGCTATCTCTCTCACTTGTCCGTCATATACAAAAAAAGAGTTTTCGCCCATCCATGCCATGAAAGAACCAGTAGATACAATGACTCTTCTGCCTACTGCTTTACAGTTTGTACCAGCGTCAGCAATACCATAAATAAATGGGTTGCCTGTGTAATACATCCTAGATATGCCTGTGTCACTAAATATTATTACGTCTTGCTTGAATTTAAGTGCGTATAGTGCCCTTCCGCCTGTAGGTATTTGTAAATCACCGGCAGAGTTAGTAGCCTTTGATGTCCAAGTGTTTCTATCTTCTCTGTCTGACCAAGCTATCTTTCTTGGATCACTAGCAGAACCTATGGCTACAAGATGCCTTTCGTTGGTTACTACTAGACCTAAGTTGCCTACTGGTGCGTTTGTGACTGCTGTGGCTATGGTATCGGCTGTACCGCCTGAGTTAGGTCGCCACTTGTATATTTTGCCATCACCAGAAAAACAAAATACTAAATCCTCACCAAAATTATCAAAAGAAAAATGACCTGTGTTTAGTGTCAAACCAGATTGGCTTCTAGCATCACCATAATCTTCTACACCATAGTTAAATGCACCCCAACCTAAAGGGTCATTTGCTGCATCGTTGGTAAATCCTGATGGTGTAATATCTGTAAGAGTGCCATCGTATAAGACGTAAACTTTTTGTCTTGTGCCTATGCCTAATACTTGTTTGCCTGTATTGTCAGCATAGGCATACATGCCTATGGGTTCGCCATCAAGTGCACTTGCTAGTAGTTTTGTCCAACCGCCTATAGGCTTTAGAAAACCATTTTCAAACCGCACCAAATCCCCATCAACCCAACGTCCTTTGTTGGAATAGTCAGTTCCGTTTTTAACTATTCCGGCTGGTGGAGTGATAGGAAGTAGTGCCATTCACTATGATCCTATTTGTTTTGTAACAGATGTTGGTGTAACTTTTTCTGCTATCTGTGCATCTATTGATGCTTTTAGTCTTGTAACTTCATCAGCACCAAGAGCAGCTTCAACCCACCCTTGTACTTTAGCAGCATCTAAACTGCCAAAAGCTACGAAATCAGATATGCTATCAGTATCTAAACCTTGACTTCCATAAACACCTGCGGTCTGTGGATTGCCCTCTGAGTCATTATTAGAATCATCTGTGCCTGTCAGTCTCCAATGTACGTTGTGCACGACATCACTATTACTGTCTTTTGTTGGGTAAGTGTCAACTGTACTTACATCCCAAGTATAATTTATTGCCATATTTTATTCTCCTTCTAAGGTTGTTATTCTTGCTTCTGCAGCTTCTAGTTTTGTTGTAAGTTCTTGGATAGCCTTTGTAAGCACTGCTGTAATTTGAGCATAATTAAGATTTTTATGTCCTTCTTCACCAATTACAAATTGTGGTAAAACAGTTTCTAGTTCTTGAGCTATAAAGCCAGTATGCTCTGTATCATCTGCTTTTAATTTATAATCTCTTGGTTGTAATGTTTTTATAGTTTCTAAACCATATTGTGTATCAACTATATCTTTTTTATATGCAACATCAGAAGCATTTGTCCATGCACCCGCATTTGATAAACTTGCAGTATTTCCTGTACTAGCAAAACTTAAAATTCCAGAAGATGTAGTATGATAAATATGTCTATACGCATTTGCTGAATCAGCAGAACCAATAGCTAACCCATTACCACCATTAGATTGAACAGTTAAATTAGTAGCGTCAATAGATGAAGTAAGACCAATCATAAGCCTACCACTAGAATCAAGACGCATTCTTTCAGTATTATTGGTATGAAAACTCATAGGTATACTGGCAACAGCTTTTACTTTTAATTCTGTAGAAAGACTTTGCAGTTGGCTATAAGTAGTACCACTATCGTTACTCTCAAATGTTAGTTGAGAAATATTATCGGCACTCCTACCCCTAATTTCTATTCCATTAGCTGAACTATCAGAGACTACATCTAAAGAAGCATTTGGACTCGTAGTTCCTATGCCTACTTTTCCAGAAGAATCAATAGCTAAGTCATAACTAGCTGATGAACTTACGTGTCCTATATAACCAAAACCTGCATCATTACCACCTATAATAAGACCGTGTGGACCTCCTTCTCCTAAAAACTTACCAGCTATAGCAGAGGAAGAAGATACAGTTAAAGTTTGATCAGGACTCGTAGTTCCTATGCCCACTTTTCCGTCAGCTTCTATACGCATTCTTTCTGAGCTATTTGTAACAAATGTCATATCACCTGATGACAATTTATTTTCAAAAGAAGCATTACCTGCACCATCTATACCAACTGTAACTGTAGAAGAATTGGTGCTAGATTTAAAAGATAATGTTGAGTATGTTTGTGTTGATTCAAGCAACCCCACATCAGCAGCAGCAGTGTTATAAATATGAAATGTTTTAGAAGGACTATTAGTCCCTATGCCTACTCTATCTTCACCACCATCAACAAACAACATATTGGCATCGCCATTTGATTCAACTCTGAAGTTTATGTCTACAGAATCTTCGTTTATAGCAACTTCTGTTCTGTCAATCATAAAAGCATTTCTCAAAGTTCCCGCTTTCATAACTCCAAACTGTAATTGACCATCCTCTGAACCATCCGCTTCTTGCATTATCTCGCCTTGTATATTGGCATAAATAACATCTTGAGAATTATTATTACGACCTTCAAAGTCAATCACACCTACAACATCATCATCTGCTGGTGAGCTAGAGTTTCTATATAGTCTAAGATTTGGACCTGAGTTTGCATCTGCATCTGTAGATGTAAGTGTCAAATTGTCTGAGTTATCTGATACTGTAATTGTCATAGCTCCGCCAAAATCCACCTGACCCATGTTGACGGCTGTTCCGGTCAAACTAAAGATAGCATCTACGCTATCAAGGTTGTTATTGATTTTTGTGCCCCAGGTATCTGTACTAGCTCCTACCTCTGGTTTTACTAGACTTAAATTGGTTGTATTTGTATCTGCCATGTTTTTCCTCTCTAAGCTGCCTTATCGTTATCTAAATTTGTCCAAGTCGTAGACGGATTTGTTTGATCTGT